>Ga0116229_10000583_pt1 | contig 50159 bp, 40 predicted proteins | sample S1TSphgellanicum_3_FD_87313 | JGI IMG/M metagenome (GOLD analysis project Ga0116229, IMG submission 87313) | Host-associated microbial communities from peat moss isolated from Minnesota, USA - S1T2_Fc - Sphagnum magellanicum MG | ecosystem: Host-associated > Plants > Peat moss > Unclassified... | reverse complement strand
TCACTAATTTGCGAGGTAATGCACATCACAACTTGTGATACGTCCACCACCGGAAAATTTTGTAAAAATTTGTGATGAAGTTTGCGATACATATTCAAACGCAAAATGCGAGGCGTCGAATAATGCAAGCTTGCGATGTCTTGTGACTCTCAAAGTTTGTAGCGATACTTTGTGTATTGTAAAATGTGCGATGTTTTGAGTATGATTAAACATTGCGAAGTGTGGAATATCGCTAGGGTGGACAGAGATTGAGCGGGTCGCAAAAATTTTTTTGTTGTATATGTCGCAAAAGTGTTACGATGATTAAAGGTACATTATAAATTAGTGATGGGTGGTGCACCACAAGTTGCGATGCGTGTCGCATCGTAAATATGGCAAATTGTTTTTGCTTCGCAAACCCTTCAGGTTTTTTGTTTGGCCCTTCGCAAAAAGGCACAATATGTAGTAGTGTTAAGTGGGTTCAAGAGGCATGTCACATATGGAAAGCTTTCAATGAGGGCTATAATTTTGCTTTAGACCTCGTTTCAATTGGAGGTCTACACAAGAAGTTATAGGCGTCCAAAATGGCAAGAGTCCCAATTTGGAGAATTTTGGGACTCCCAACTTGGAGTCCTAGGAAAAACACCATTTGGGTGTAACCCCTGTGGCGAATCAAAAGAATTCTATGAAGGGGAAGGTGGTGGCTTCCCCCCAAGTTCAGGTTGTGGTGAATCTTATGAGCCCGTGTAAGCCCATGGTTTGTTTGTGCACCAAAAATGGTCCAACTGTGCATTAACCAACTTTTTGTTTGGTTTGTGTAGATCGATATGCATAATTGACCCACTTGTCACTGATCCTAATCCCCATCCCGGACTCCATCATGCGCTTCTTACCCCAAAGTGCTAAGAGCGAAAGAACGTACCCCAACTCGTTTTTCTGTTGTTTTCATTTTGGGACTCACATTTGAGTTTTTCCAAGAGTTTGGGGGTGCATCATGGATTTCCACTACCATAAACAATTCAAATTGCATTACAATTGGTTTGAGCGTTATCGGCCATGAATCCTTTGAAATTTAGATTGGGAACACCATTATTGGCCATGACCTTGTTTAAATTATGCCACATTACACACTAAGCCTTTGTGTCTTCAAATTGTAAACAACATATCACAATCATCATCACCTTGTAGTAGAAAGAATCATTTGAACCAACTTGCAAACGTAGTTTTGAAATATTCCTCAGGATTGGCTTGCACAATTAGAATCGCACATATGGAAGGTGAAGAGATCTTTGGCTCATGCAAATAGAAGGCAAACCTAGCCCCCAAATCAAAAGGGGATTCACATAGGCATGACAATGTGAATTTTTCTCATTCTCGTGTAAACTACACAATTGCTATATTAGGTGTGGAAATTGAACAACTTGGGGCATATCAAATTGGGGAGATGTTGAGGTCCTTGAGGCTCCATGTGGAGATGGAGTTTGGCATATAGAAAGATGCCCCCTTATGTCACATGTTCAATGTTCCACGTTGCAAAAATCCACCAAACATTCTTGTGCTACCATGATAATTGCCAATTCAATTTCTATTGGTTCCTTGCTTCAACTTACTCAAGGTTGTGGTCTTAGTTCCTTGGTGCACCCTTAAAGCTGCACAAGTTTTGGTTATGTGCAGATGATATGAATTGTTGCATTGATGGTACGAAGTGTAAGTATGCATTGGACAAACCAACTATGTTGAAAATTTGGCCCGTTCAAATTGAAACCAATATCACCCAAGATGAAATCAAGTTTCTTGAGGAAGCGAGATTTGTTCTAAATAAATAATAACTAATATTTCCTTAAAGTCTATTCAAAGGGGAAAGTTCCATTCCTATAAATAGGCCAGTGGATGAAATGTCGTGGCCAACATCATGTAATGGTAAGGTTGTTTGTCACATGGTGCCATTCAAGATGTCAAATCTACACTACAATATGTGGGAGGCTGGTCGACTTATTGAAGTGATTGTAAACCCACCAATGGAGGTTGCTTCTCCTAGATATGGACGAATCTATAAGATTTTATTTAGCCAAAATCCAACCAAGAAACAATATGAAGTTACAATAGGGAACTTCTTAGCTTGCACTTGTTTGGATTTTGTAGTAATGATGTTTAATTTGTTAAGTCAGTGAGGGAAGTGGGTGCCCTATAAACAAATACACTATGTTTTGTAGCATGTCATATTTAGTAGGTATATGTATGTACGTAAACATATGAAACTTTCTTGTCTACATGGAAAATATTTGGCTTACGTGGCAAGAATATCCTTAAAAGATTACGTGTTGTTCACAAAAGTTCTGCTCATGTGTTCATTGTTCATCATTCATGCTTATGTGCTCACACAGTAGTTGTGTTGGATCAAACATGGAAGGATCATGTGTGTAATTGCATGCTATGTCATCCTTCACATGTTTATGGCCAAATTAACCTATTTTTGGTAGTTCTATTCATTAGATTACATTGTATGTTGTGTGGGTGATCCATAGGAGCTACCATTATGTTGATTTGTGATCAATGTTCCAAAAATCAGCATATGGGATGTTTTGTGCCACCCTTGGGTGAACTATTAGTTAGACATGGTTTTGCTTTTCATACATTAAGTAGATCTAAGTGTTTGTTCCTATATTTAGATAGTAGGGATTACCTTAAGTTTTTTTCCATTGTGATTTGCATTTCATTAAAGGTTTGGGGGATTGTAATTAGGTGACTAACAATGAGGTTCACATTTGCACCCAACTTACTAATAATATTTTCATCTTGGAACCAAATGTTCTTTTTTGGGGGGATTTTACTCAAGGAATTTCCTACTTTGTTATTTGGTTTAGTCAAAAAATTAGCCCCGTGTAGGGGGACATTTTGATGTGATGTGTTTTGTAAGAAGGTTTTTGTTGCTTTGTGTGTAATTATGAAGAATGATGGTTATAGGTGCCAATGTTGGGTGTAAGCACATTAAAATGTACAATTAAAAGTACTTGCCAATTTATTTGTCAAGTGAATAAAAAGTAGGACCAAAACCCATCACAAAATTGTTATACATTCAATTTTTTTAATTGAATGATAAATAACAAGGTACTTCTACATTATTACAAATTAATTTTTAATTTTTTCTTTGTAAATGTAGGTTTCAAGTAGTTTTTAAAACCTACTTTTTGTAATGTAAGATTTGATTCAAATATATGTCAAGTATATTCTACCAAAGAGAAAGTAGATTTGTTTTTTGGTGATGCCCTTGAATATATAATGATATTTATGCTATAACTTCATATGTGTATATTTCATATATTTCATTAAATTTTCTAATGAAAAATTAGGTTTGAACACCATATTGACTAGTCAATTTCAAACATACTTATTCCTTACTTTTATTGTTCCAAAGTTTTTGAAATTTTGTAGTTGATTTTCAATAAACCTAATTGAGGGCTCAATAGTTTCAAAATGAAATTTAAGTAAAATTTGAATGTACTTTCTTGTGTTTTGGTGAAAAAATATCTCTTTTAAAACAATATTTTTTTGTCAACATTTTTTGTATACTTTACCATGTTTTCACCTTGTTATAATGCATAAGAATTTTCAAGAATTTTATTGTGTTTGATTGGTTATGTCTTGGCACTACAACAAAATGTGTCCTTGTACGCCAAGTGATTTCATTAATTTTTGAGTGAATTCACTGGTTTTAGTAAATAGGGACTAGTTGGAAAGTAGTGAATTCATTGGTCTAGTGGATAGGGACTAGTGAATTGCACCCACCTTTTGTAGCAATGTGGTTACATTAAGTAAACTAGGGCAAGTTAATTTGAAACTAATTCCAATGTGAAATTCCAATTATTGGGATTTTATATGGAGATATAAAGCCCTTGTGAAAGGTGTTTCTACCAAATTTTTGGATTTGAAATCACACCTTTCTTGTTGTTTTTTTGTTTGTTTTGCAAATGTTTTATGAAAGTTCATGTTTGCTTTGTAAGAGTGGTTGTACTTGGATTCTTGTTTGTTGTAGGCAAGTGGGATTTTGAATTCATTTGATGTGATGTGCCTTAAATTTTTGTTGTTTTTTGTGTAATTGTGGACAATGATGGTCATAGGTGCCAATGTCATAATGCACAACAATATCATGATGTTTTGTATATTTTTAGATTTAAGAAAAAAAAATCCTTGAGAAAATTAATATGACATGACACAAATGGAATATAATCATCAAAGGAAAGCAATGTGTGTTAACAAGTTTGAACAATGGTGTGGTAATAACTTGTGCCAAATTGATAATGATCTACATTGACTTGGAAAGGTAACATGTATACATAAGTCACATATAATGTTATCTTGATTATGTTTAGCCTAACATAGGTTGATTATGACATCATAAAGTAGGTCATATAAGTGAAAGAAAAAATGCAAGAATTACATTAAAAGTTTATAGGACTAGGCGCTTTTGTTAAACATTTCCATCCATGCAAAACATGTAATATTAGAAAACAACATAAATGTGTTTTCAATATGGAGGCCATAAAACAATGTTGAATTGTTGGGCATTGCACCTTTTGATATTTGTAGTCCCTTCAATGCTTTCACCCACATTAGGTGTCAACGTTTCTAACTTTTATTGATGATTTCTCCTAAGTTATTGTGTACATTTGTTGAAGAAAAATACAAATAGCAAAAAATATTCTTATTCATGGACAGCAAAAAGGTAAAAATCCCAGAAATTCAACCAATGCATCAAACACATAGAAATAAAATGACATTTTATGATTCTCAACACTTCATTAAAAAAAAAAACCTCAAAATGAAAAATTCATAACCTTGTTGAATGTTAAAATCACTCATGATTTCCCAACTCATTTTGGAACAAAATTTTAAATACAACACAAAATATAAATCCAATCAAAATTCTTCCAAATTAAACCTATTGATTTTGTTTAAAGTTTGGAATTGAAGAAATTTGAATATATCACATGTACATATGTTCAAGGCTTTGCACTACTTTAAAAGGACTATCATTAAAAACTAGACGATCAATCATACATTATAATGCATTCTTCTTAAATGTAGATAAAAAAACAAGGCTTGTAAACTAGTACAAAATGGCATCTTCAAGTTAAGGTGTACCGCAAAGGATGTCATAATGGTCAAGTTCTAAAGATGGACATGGATTTCAATAATAACAACTTAGCATTGTACAAAGTGTGGAAGGGACTTTTACCTCTCAACAATTTCAATATCAATGTCTATTAAGAGAATCTTTTGCTTTTGGACAAATTGGAAAATATATTCAAGTTGAAAAATTAATTATTCAAAACAGATTATGGGGCATTTTTTCCAACAAGGTTAATCCATTTAAGAAAACTCCAATGTGCCTTATTGACATTATGTCTAGCAAGCCTAATCCCACATAATTTTTAAAGAAGCAATACAAAGCAATGGTGCCAAATTTTGATCAATTGGCCCCTCGCCATGCAAGAAACATTATCCAACCCAAATGTTAAGCATTGGGGGAGTGTTTAAATCCAAATTATTACATTTATGTAAAAGAATAGACTTGGAATTTTGCCACCTTTGTTGTCAAAGAAAATGGTAATAAATTACAAATATATATTTAAAGTTGAACTTAATTTTCCAAGGATGTTGATAAATATGAAGCAAGATCAATGGAGCTAGAGGAATTTCCTAAATTTTTGGCACTAATTATGTGGATGCTTTTCACACTTTATCCATGATGCCTATATTAATATTAATAGCTCAATAGAAATCAAAAGTCCATCAATTGGATGTGAAAACAATACTCTTGGATAAAATTTTTATTGAGGAGGTATGCTTGGAAGTTACCAAAGGAGTGTATACATTCCAAAGTATGAATCTTGCTCTTAATAGATGACAAGTCTTTCTATGGAATTTGACAAATATCAAACTAAACATGGTGCCAACACCTTGATGACTATGTTTTGGCAATTGGTTTTCAAAGTTCTACAATAGATTTTAATGTCTACATCAAAAGAACCACCAATTTTTTTGCTATAAATGGTTTATGTCAATGATGCAATTGTTGCAACTTGCAAGAATTTAGAAAAAATTACCATTGTTTAAATGAATTACCAAAAGTGTTTAAGACTTGGTGACATTCATTTTTTATCTGGAAATGAAATTATAAAAAATTAAATGCAATTTTCTAGATATTTTGACGTAGGAAAAATATTTGACAAAAGTGATTCAATGATACAACATGGAAAAGTATAGTGCAACAAACACACATTTGGTAGTTCATTTGGTACCACTTCTGTTAATTATCTAACTTGGGCTTTTGCACCACTTCACTTTACCAGTGACGATGAATTGTTTTAAAAGAAACCTCTAGTCTTCTTTTAATAGAATCTTTAGAGGGTAGCCTTTTATTCTTTAGGACACATTGACTGACCATCCCAGAAATGAAGAAAACTTTAAAACTTCAAAGCCTTAAGTACTCTTGCAACCAAGGAGATGTCACATAGCATATGTTTAAAAGGAATTGCAACAAGTAAAATATAAATCACATGTTTCTTGTCTTTGGTCTTGGGTTTGAGGTTCAGGGAATCTTGTGACATAGGAGTTCCATTACCCTCATCCTCACTCACAATCTCTATATCTTCATCCATGTTTTCATCTTCATTGCCACTGGAGCTGCTGCCATTACTGTCACTATCGCTTCCACTTCCGCTCCAACTAACATATTTAAATGCAAAAGCACACCTAAATTAGAAAATCCATAGTTATGAAGTTCAGTTCATTATTCTCATAACTCAGCACAGATATATTTGATCCATGAAGACAAAAAAGGACAAAATGGAGCTTATGGTACTTGGGCAATGTGCAGCATGCTTTTAGCAGACTCACACATTGTGAAATCAAAGACCCAACTTATGTACCTTATACCACTATGACTCTCACTTCCACTGTGGCTGTCAGAATTAGTATCATTTCCACTATTGCTAGAGCTGCTGCTGTCACTACCACAACTATTTGCCATCTTCTCCTCCCCCTTTGGAGAATCCATGGCCAATTCCTCCCCTTGCTTTGATTTCCCAAGCGAAGCACTCTCAGTGTCCATCATGTCTTGTTCAGGGTTCTCATCCCCTTCGATGCTGATTAGTTTTGCATCATGTGAATATGGTGATGGTTCCTTCAAGCTAACAAACTCAAGATTATGGGAAATCATGCTCTCGATGATGAACTGCTGAAATCTCTCAACATTGACACACAGCTTCTCATCAGCTTTTTTGATAACATGGCTCACTCAATTACTGTTGCACTTCTGCATTGTGAAAGAGGAGAGTTGACCTGGTCTAACACCTAAGGGGGCCCCAGGTCTCTCTCCAAACAGTCCCAATTCTCTTGGTGCAATTGGTTCTTTCAATGGTTTTGGAACTGTATCAGGTGCCAATTCCACATTTGCAGGAGAGTCCACTAAAGGTGGAGTCTCAGCAGCTGGAATTTCTAGAGAGTTAATAATACAAGGCAATAAAGCCAATTACAGAAATTAAATTTCTAGAGAATTAATAACACAAGGCAATTAAAGCCAACCACATAGTTTTCTTCAATTTTCCAATTTTAAGAAACCCTTGCATTTTGAGAACATTTATCAGACTTCACAAGAGGCCAACAAGTAGCAAGAAAGGCATTAGCTACAAAATGCTTTCAGAAAAAACGTGACACACCACCACCACGAGAAGGCTTGGCAAAGCTCATTCCCTCCTTCAACATATACTTGCCAGGTGCATGATATGAAGCAATCTGTAACCATGATCACCAACTACATTTTAGTGACACGCAATGCATAGGATGACATAGACCCAAAAACCAAATGAACAGTCTGAATAATTCTTTCCCACATATTGCTCTTTTTTCTTTCATGTTTTCTCTTGAAGGGACACTGTTAGAATCAAAGAAAGTTTCCAAAGAAAACCCAATCAAAACATTAAGAATTTAACAATTTCCACAACCATACTGCTTTGATGGCCTTCTCTACAGTTTTCCTTTCTGGCAAGTCACATGAGGCGTTGATTCTCCAATGCCTTTTCAATTGCCTGTAAGTGGCAAGGACAACACATTAGCAAAGCAGAGCCATTATGCAACATTCCTACCCCAACTTAAACAATCTAAGTCATCTTTGTCACTGAGGAACTAAGCCCTACATACTTTACACTGGGCCTACCCACATAGGAACTATAAAGGGTGGTCAGGCCTGCAACAATTGACACTCACATTGCAGCACAGGTGAAGTCTTAGCTCAAGTTTCAAATCCAAGATATCATCTAAAATTCTACAAGTGAAAAAGCTAATCATCAGTCATTGATCCTGAAAGGGATGAGAACTAACCTGTCAACCCTCTTGGATTCTCAGTAAGCAGAGTGATGAAACTATTTTGGAGCTCAATGGGGCTGATTACACCCCCTGCCTTTGTACTTGCTTTGTGTCCATAATCCCTGCCTTCCTTTGATATGTGCAAGGTCAAGAGGGGAAATACAAAAAAGAAAATGATATTCTCTCTATCAATCTATTTCAAGTAGCCCACTGTGAAGGTAAGAAGGAAAGAACCCATTATCTAACCATATCTTGAAAAGACAATTCACTGCAAGAGGAAGGAAGTGAAGACAAACTTGGAGCTTGTTAATTTCATTTAGGAACTTTGCATGCTTATTCACAATACCAATGAATGTGGGTGGTCCTCCATCATGTTCATTTGGTGCATTAAAAACTTGTTGTTGCACGCTGGGCCGTTCTGGAACACCTCTTGATGCCATCAAAGGTGGCACATGTGGCAACAACTTTAGGCACTGAGAACAATGGCATAGATGAGATGAAAACACCATAAATGCCATCATATATCAAACACCCACTTTAGATTTGAAAACTGTTGATTATGTATGAAGACCTCAAAGTAATGTATATTAAACAGTTCCCAAAAGGTTAGGGACGTCCTTCTGGTCAAATCCAAATCCTATGAAATAACCAGAAAAGCTGAGGACTGACCTGCACAAAGTTTGAGGCAAGTGTGATGGGCTCATGCTCTACAAGGATTGCCAACAACATGTCCAGGCCTTGTTTTAGCCAAAAGACATCACTCAATGCCTCCCATTCCCGAGTCTGAATGACGTATTACAGAAGTGTGAATAAAGTCTTACCAATTGAATCATGGTACAATGTGAAAAACTTATCTTGCATATCTAGGTCCTGTGATTGTAGCCCCAACATGTATTGTCGTTCAACCTTTAAAAACACTTCTTGCCTCACTGATAATGAGTATTCAAAACACTTAGTAACACCAACATGAGTAGGACAATATGACAGAGATCATTGCATGGTTGTCACTAATTGAACTAAATCAATTGCAGGCTGAGGAAAAACAAAAGACAAAGAAATTTGCTACCTCATTCCTATACATATGTGCTATAGGACTCACTTACCACCTAGCTTGCAACTATAAGAAAGGAGAAACACCCAATTCACACAAGTATGTGATGCTCACTTGGTTGTATCAGAGCAGAGCCAGTGTAGCAGATTTAGGTATTTCTTTTCCCACTCTTCTAGCATAGATGGAGTCATGCTTTGCTGGTCAACTTGACCCAGCTGTTGCAGGAATGTAACCACATCCTTTATACTAATAACACCCATGGAGCTAACACTACACCAAAACTCCACTTCCTATCTCTCTGTTTACAGTTCTACTCCATCTAAACCGGACATAGGATGTATGGCCATAAGGTAATGGTATGTATAGTATGTTCATGTGTCTCATCATCACCTCCCTGACTGTAATAGAAAAATTTAGGCATCCTACCAGCTACTTGTGCTATTATCTTCTTGATCATCCTAGAAAGGATATGTTGAACATTGATAAAGCAGGTAGATGAAGCAGTAAATAAAGAGACAATTGGGTTAAACAAATTTGCAAGCTTTAAAAATTGAAAATGTTATGCCATTCTTCCATATGCCCTTTGTACTAATAGATGAATGGTTGCACCTTATGTAACACCTATATCTGTAGTGGAAAGTTTGGTTATGGGGAACCCAAAAAAACCTTGTTCCAGAATCTAGTACCTATTGAACACAACTAGACATGGGAACAAATCAATGAATCAACCTGACAGCATACTATAGATCCAGAGGCAACAAAGATGTAAATTGGGCGCCCCAATCTTGGAACCCTAGGGCTCTCTTGTTGCTTTCATTTTGCTCAACTTTTGAGGAGGTCCCTTCATCATCTATTCCTTCAATCTTACTGATGTGCTTTACAAGCTGCAAGGAGCTTTGCTATACTTTCTTCTTCCTTCTCCCATGGTGCTTGCCTGCAGTTCCTGTGTGCAATGCCCTGATTTATTGTAGAAACTGTGAAGAATTTAGTGACATGTTTGGACCTATTGATTGTTCTCAATACATGTGTTATAGTTCACCTGAACTACCACATACCCCACTGTTGGACTGTGTTATGCTAATGACAAGGAGAAGGGGGTTGCATGAACCAAACTTACTATGATTATTCAGACATAACTTCATGATAGTGAACACATACACTGAACAAATAATACAAACTCAGCAGAAGACCTAATTTGCAAGGAGAGACAAGAAAGGCACACCAAGCTTAGATCTTTGTGTGTTGAGAGATGGGGACACAAATGTTGTCACCTGCATGAGGTCAACCTTGCATCAGTGCACACCAACCATTTTGCCCAGCAAGCCAGGATTAGCAAACTGCCTGCTTGACACCCTGTCTAGACTCATAATTGCCACCTTGAATGCAAGAGAAAACTGAAAAGCTACTTCTTTCACCCAGACATTCATAGTGCATAGTTTTGGATCCAAACACCAGAGTTTGAAAATTAGAGCTACTCTCTTGCACACATGAAAGGATGTGACTTACAAGCTGCACTTGCATGGGAAACAAATCCTTGGTCTCATGTGAAAGCAAAAGAAGCTATCATTTCTTTCATGAAGAAGCTGCAATCCTCTTCCTCGTGTGGAAGAAGAAGAAGAAGCAATCCATCTCTCTCTCTTTCATGGTGGAACCAGAAAAAAGCAATAATGGACCATCTCTCTTCTCATTCACACGGAAGCAATCCATGTTTCTCTCTCATCTGGGAAAAAAATCCTATGTCTCATCATGTGGCAAGCAGAGACAAATAAGAAGAAGAAGCAATCCATCTCTCTTTCATTGTGGAAAACAATCTTTTGTCCCATGTGGAAGTAGCAGCAGAAGAAGAAATAATCATCTCTCTCTCTATTTCTCTCTCTCTCTCTCATGTGGAAACGATCCTCTTTCTCATGTGGAAGCAGAAGAAGAAGCAGCAATCATCTCACTTACTTTCTCTCTCTCTCATGTGTAGAAGTGATCATTTTTCTCAAGCAATCTTATCCTCTGTGTGTACCGTAGAGTCCTAGATATGGCTTCTCCCATGATGTTGTTCTCATGCACGCTTCCTGTTGCTCCTCCTCCATTATTTTCTTCTCCTCCTCCTTTCTCCCTCATCCAGCGCTCTTGTTCCGTTTTCTTCCATCTCTTGTGTGACTCCATGTAGCAACGGCCACCATAATTCTCCACTGCCATAATTCAAATGCTCTCCCACACCAACAGCACGTCCACGAAGAAGACTTCTGAGTTGCCTGCAAGTTGCAACAAGAAGGAGAAGCCGCAAACATTAGCATTACTCTTCTTGTTATTGTTGCCATCGTAAAAAACTAACGGAAAAAAAACACTGTGCAAATTTTCATCATTTTGATGCATAATTGATAAAAAATGGTCAATTATGACCTATAGTTGTGTACTAAACGACTATTTGTAATTGTCATAATGGACGACCATAATATAAGTGACTTAATGACACAAAATAAATCCAATACCTAGTCTACATAAACCAGTTCCAATTATCATTGTCATTGGAATATGCACATGTTTAAAATACCATATTTCAAATTGAAAATTTAGGTCATAATTTGAAAATAAACTTTGATTAGGTTAGGACCTAGGGAGTTGGTTTTCTTGCAAGATGAGAGAGGAGTTCATAAACCCTTTGATTGGAGCCATTAAAACGTAGTTAATTTAACCATCTAATTTTTCCAATGGTCATTATGTCCAATGATGTTTAAATAAACTATTGGTCTCCATTAACCTTTGATATAATTCCCTTCACCTCATAGAACTTTCAACATGTACTCCATATATTCAACTTACTTTTATTATTTTTGATAACAAATTAATGCTTCAGAATAATACCCATTCAAGTTAGAAATTTAATTGAAATAAACATGGTCCTTTCATAAAAACATAAATCATATTATTCAAATTGGTATTAGATATGAACACTATTCAAAATGGGACTACATTGCTTGCAACTAATCCATTATTGATGATGGATATGATGTTGGCACACATTGCTCCACCTTCTATTAGTGTTTCCTTCTAACTAATTAAGTAATGGAATTGGCAAATACCAAGCAACAAGCTATACTTTTTTCCACCATCAAATTTATTTTCAAGGATATGACATTCTTTAAAGCAATGCTCAAAGTTGTTTCAATATTATTAGATGATTTGAAACAAAATCATCTTAATAGACTTATGGAGATAATTGATTTATGTTTTTATTTGCTACTAATCATAAATTCCATGATAAGAGCATACATATGCATATTTAGTACCAATTCATCTTGTGAAAACTACTTTGAATTCATCACAACACGGTTATTGCATTGATGACAAAGCAGATAAGTGATATTAAATATACTTGTGTAAGGAAAATTAAACATGTCCATTGCATAAACAAGTTCAAATTCCTATTGAAATTAGACAACACAAACAATAGTTTATGACTAAGAGAAATAAAAGGTTGCTTATTATGCCGAAAATGAAGAACTTGTTCATGAATGGCATTGGGTCAATATATGTGTTGATGTTACCAAAGGGCAAATGTTGTTCATACATAAAGCCAATTCACAACACAACATGGAGCAGAATGAAACAAGGAGGACTACATTGAGAGAAAATCTAGATGAAACATTTCAGGTTTTTGTTCATCCAAATCAAATTTTCATCCAATTTTAAATTTGGACACTAGTCCTTTTTCAATAATGAAGTTGACATGTAATTTTTAGAAGTAGTTTAGAACATAAATCATCTTATAATATTAAACTACCTTTAGAATTTTGTAAAATCATTGTCAGTAAATATTCCTAAAATCATAATCTTTTAAAATAGTCCTTTTTTCATGCATAGTGGCTCATAATAGGAAGTTACATTTACAAATATGGTCGTGCATGTGCTAAGTGCACGTCTACATCTATTATGTTTTGATCATATGCAACATGAATCTTCACATTCACAAAATATCACAAATACGCCAAGGAATTCACAAGAAATCAATATTTATTCACACAAAAATTTCCCTAGAACATCTATCTATAATTAGAGTCACAAAGAACTAGTTTACATGTTTCCACTTTTAGATCAGTTTATTAAATATGATATGAGGTGCATTGTGAAGTTCCCAAACTTATTGTGATTGGCTATTGTGCAACAAATATTGAACCACATTTCTTACATAGGAACATTTCCAAATCTTTTGAAAACTAAACATCATTGAATGACTTTTCACTCTTTAAATTATGAGTTTTAAAAAATAAGGATGATAACTTAAAAATTCCCAATAACCCCTAAACACTTGATAAACCAACAATGGTTTTAAAAATAAAATAAAAATTGATCTTGCAAATTTTTTTTAACATCAATTTTTTTGTCAGGCACTGTAGAGTGTGGTAATAAGCTTCAAATGCGTTGTTGATTGGAGAATTCCATGTCAATTTAAGGGGGCAAGGGTTTATTATCAACAAGGAATGCAACAACCTTTCAAGGGGTGAGGGGTTTGCCCAAAGGTAAGAACTAAACAATCACACACTGGTAACTTTTAGCATGGGTTGCACCTATATGGGATGGTGAGCAAATGACTAGGAAAGGGTTAGTCTAATCAGTTGGAACTTGGTTGTACCCAAGTTTTGATTGGGTGTTACAGTTTTCAGCCCCCTTTGTACCTCTCACAATTGCAAGGTGGTGTAGAGTCACATGGAATCAAGTGTTAGCTTGATTTTTTTTTTTGGGTATTGTTTGATTAATTTCGCCATTTACTAGTCCATTGTAGGCTGCACTGATGTTGAAGTGTTTGATAATGGCTTTGACAACACTGCCCACCCTTAGATGGTGCCATTCAAAGTGTTAGATGTTGTCATCCCCCCTTAACTATTGAGCCTCAAAATTTTGTCCCAACTCACCCACGATCTTGGCTTCACATCTAATGGATGATTTAATGTCTGATGCATCAGTTAGATTTTTTTTTTCCCCCACAGTCTAGGCGGTGGGAATGCTAAAAAGCTTTGAGGAGGCTCCATGCACTTAGGGGTTAAACAACAATATAAACCATCCTACCAAGTCAGAGCACACATTGAAATCATAGTTACTCATATACCCAGGGCTATCAGCAGGTCAGATGAGGGGATGGGTGAGGGTTGAGAAGTGGCCAACCACATTCCCAGGGGCCAGTTTTGAGTAGCTAGTTAGTCAACTAAATAATCACTGTGAATTGATTTGACCATTAGGTGACACACATGCTTTTGATTAGTTAGTCAACTATGGATTGGTTATATTAAGTCATCTTTACTATTAGTATAACCTAATGCTGAACTGAACCCCCAACCAAATTGGGAATTGGGATAAACAGCATTTACTTATTAGCCTTGGTTTGCTCACAGTGCAAAACTCTGTTTCTATATTCCTCCCTCCAATAGGAGATCAAGAATTGAACTCAATCATAGTCAGCTAGACAAAGGGGCACCCTCATAGAAACATACAGGGGTCTATATTCTCTAAATCATGCAATACCAACTTTGAGCCCCCCCCCCCAATACCTAAGGTTACAACTGAAGTTAACACCCTTGGTCACCAATTCTATGAACTTAGGCTCAAAGGCCCTCCATGTACAACTTGGGTGAGTGCCAAATCTAACCTTTCTTGGGTTCAATATGGCCACGAAGAAGCCTCACTCAATTAGGTCCTAGTTCACCCCGGCCACACAAGAGACTTCATGAGTCGGTTCATGAGTGGCTCACAGACTTTACCATTTCTTTTGGTTGGTAGCAACAGTGTTAGTAATTCTCTTACCTCCCTAAGTTTGGGCTTTATAACATTCATCTGCACATTTATATGCTAACCCCAAAACAAAGTAAAAACATATAAATGTGCTTCTTCTACTTCTACATAGAACTAACTCTAGGTGGCTACTGCCTGGCCATAATTTTATTCCCAAAAGTGTTTTATTGCTATAATTTCTTGACCTTAATTATAATAGGAAGGTACTCATTTCTCAGATGCTTGATACCCTCCCTTGGGATATCTTGGGACTCTCAAGAGGTCTGGACAAATCAGAATCCAACACATCAGTGAGATTTGCTTTCCGGTTGATTATGTTGCTAGCTTGCCCAACATGAGTTGGGAAATGAATTTCCAATCATCGTTGATGAGATGAGGATTTCACACTGCTACATGATCACAATACTGTTAACTCTGGGTCAAGTTTAGTCTAGTGGTGGTTGACACACAGTGTCCTTGTGAGGTTGGTCTCTATCCTTGAAATTCATCACCCAAGGTTGAAACAATTTGCATTGAGATTGTTGTTGTTACAACAACATTGCAAAGATGCATGTAGAACGCACCTCAAAACGTAGAGAGAACCTTGATTGGCATGAGGGAAGGAGATTCTTGTCTGCACTTAGCTTCACAAAGCTTATTGTCAAACTCTTTTGGGGGGCGGGGAGGAGTGTTGGAGAGGTAAGTTGTTAAGCTGCTTGGAATAAACAATAAAACCATGAGTAAATATAACCTAACCCAAAAAAAAATTCAAAATCAAAATCTACCTAATTAATTATTACATCCAGCTAGCAAATATTTTCAAACTTACTCGCTCCTTACTACCCCTTTCTAGTAAGCATGTCTTTGAGGTTTACCCTTACCAAGTGGCAGCTGAATGTTTTGAGTTGGGTGAAAAGAGGATAATAGGTAGATGCCAAAATGAAGGTTATTTTCATATTCAAGTGAGTGTTTTTTTGGCTACTAGTGCAACTTGAGTTGATTACCTATTGGTTATATCTTCTTTCTTTCTTCAAAAGCATGGTTGGGTTCAACAAAACTTTCAACATGCAGACTAGTTAAGCATGTTGGGACTTTCAACATCTGTAATGCCCTTACCAAAAAAATTAACAGTATAGGGAACATGTCTTAAAAAATGGAAATATCTCCTCCCCCGCCCCCCCTACCACAAGCAAGAGGGAATTTTGGAGTTTCAGGGGGAATCCCACAAGTGCATTGTGACTTCATCCCTCAATCAGGTATTTGTGGCGGTTCCAATGACCTATTGATGGGTGAAAAGAGGTGTCTTTCCAAGGATGTTGTTGAGCCCAACCCAACAAACCCAAACCTAAGAGAATAAAGTGACTCTATTGAGACAAAGAAAAAAGCTAGATTTTTCATCACCAAAGCCAGATCTAGGGATTTTATTATCACATGTTATTCACAGACGAAAGAGGCTGTGGAAGGCTCACTACCACAACTGTAGAGAGGGAAGTAACCAGCTATGATAATGTTGGTGGTAGAACGACTAGATAATTTGGGAAACAAACCAAAAGTAAACAAATCTCAACCCCTACAATAAAGAAGGAAACAATAGCCAAGGGCCAGGTGTAGCAAAATTCAAAAGGGGAAAGGACAAGAACTTGCAAAACCAAATTCACACCCAAAATCATAACATAAAGCTCCACTCCACAAAATGTAGTCTAGTTGGAGGCTACCTCCCTCTGTAGAATTTTTCCTCCTCCCTGTATGGAAGGCTTTGAAAAGCCCATGGGTACCTGGGTTTAGGTTTTTCATCAAGCTCACGGGTACCAGGGCAGATGCTGCCATGGGTCAACTTGGACCCACAGGTACAAGGGAGAAGCTTGACCGCCGCCCCATACTCGAGGGCTTTACACAGCATAAAGCTTTACACATCAACAATTATGAGTTGATTGAAGAAGCAAAGCATTTTGAAGATCTGAGTGTTGATGGTGATTAACACAAGTAATCAACTTTATGGTTTTTTTTAGCAAAAATGAATTTTTTTGTTGTTTTTTTCATTCTGTTGTCACTAACATTTCCAAGTATTTGCAACACTCTCACTAGAAGGCTTGGAAAGAACTTGGCTTGGAGAAAGTCAATTTACAGGAATTGGATATTATGGGATGGCAAGCTACTGGGATTTTATATGGGTTTTTTGCATGGGATTATTGGGGTGGGGTTTGGTGTGTTGGTGGGGCATGTAACTTGCAGTGCAATGGGCAGAGGTTTGGCGTGTTGGTGGGGCATGTAACTTGCAGTGCGATGGGCAGAGGTTTGGCGTGTGTTGGTGGGGCATGTAACTTGCAGTGCAATGGGCAGAGTTCTTTTGAAAACCAAGGTTCAATTCCTTTGCAAGTTACTACAATTTTCAATTTAGGAATGTGCTTGAAGGTTTGTATGTATCCATAGTTTGTTTGAATTTTATAATCCACAAATGCATATCCACATCTGCCTCTACAAATAAATTGCTGAAATTTTTCAATGCATATTTCTCTTTTTTTTTTATACATAAAATGCCTAATTGATATCCTAAAATTAACCCCTGAAATGTGGTATCCGGTTGACACTGGTTTCTACACTAATTTCTCATAAAGTACCTGGGCATTATGCTGGGTAACTCCCTCTGAGCAAGGAGTCCTCAAAATAGTCACACTCTCTCTGGGCTCTCACTCATGAGGGCAATTATTTCAGGGACTCCTTACTCCTCCTCTAAGGTAGTTACCCGGCACAAAACTAGTTCAGTATGGACTTGAGGATTTGAGGTATGTAATTTGTGGCTCACGGCAAATTGCTCTTTCAAATGCATGCAACCCGGATAGAGAATGTTGTGAGGCCTAGTCAAATGGTCTATAAAGTTCTTAATGACGTGATAGAATCTCTCACGAGTGCCAATTGCATCATATGATGGTCATTCAGTCACCCATACTCACAGCCACCACCCATGGCTCAACTGGGTCCTACACACCATGCCCTCACTATCTCATATCTACTTAGTTTTGGTATTATAATAATAATAAAAAAAGCACAATCAAATTATCTAATCATCCCAAGTTGTGATACACAATTGATACTTTTCACTTTGTTTTCTTTAAATTATTATCTCCTTGCTGAATTTGATTCCTTCCCTTACTTTCTTTCTTCATGACATCCCATTCCATTCCATCCAATCCTGGTTCCAGTGGGTAGCCAAGAATATGTAGAAGGATTCTGTTTTTTTTCTACTTTCATATCTAGTATGTAGCCAAATTTGGCTAAATTATTTTGTGAGTGATCGCCACTTTGGCTACATCACAAAATCCTTAAAAGAAACCCTGCTATGACCAGACAGAGTATGGGTAGTAGATGATGCTCTGAAAAGTGAAGCAACAGGCCTAAGTTAAGGCAGGCAGCTAGGCAGCAGCACAGCATGAGGGGATGAGAGAGAGAGAGAGAGAGAAAGGGAATAATGGGTTAGTACAAGAACAAGATGAAGAAAAGGTAAAATGAAAAACATAATTATTAGATTAGTTGTGTCCTTTTGAGGAGAAAAAAAAAGCTGGATTGCAAAAGTCAAGGTGGGTCCAGTTGGAAAGAAGGAAAAAGTAAATGGCAAGCAAAGAGTATCTCATCACACACACCCACTACTGTCACATGCAGAGAAATCATCATAATAATAAGAGAGAGACAGAGACAGAGAGAGATGAAGGAGAGAGAGAGAGAGAGTGGAACTTGCAATACCCATGATCTAAAAATGGAGCAGAAAGAAATCAGGGGAAAAAAAAAGTTTGAGAGAGAGAGAGAGATCTGAGAGATGGGAAGAACTTTAGAAACAATGTGAATTTGCTTGCAATAACATGATCAAGGATCTGGCCATTTTAGCTCTGAGCTTATATTATAAGCTTTTGCAGTTGATTTCCTCCGAAGAAGTACTTTGTACTCTAGAGTGGGTAGAAGAGAAACTAGGATCTGCATCAGAAACTAGGTGAAAAACTTGGGTTGAAGACAAAATGGCTCAGGAAATCAGTTAAGCAGCAGGATTAAGATCATCATCAGTGAAGCAAGAATTTCTGACAAGTATGGCTTGCAGTTTCATGCAGTTGACATGTGAGGGAGCTGGAGACAGGAGAAGGGATGATGGGTGTGGCTGATTTCTGAAGGGAAAAAAAAGGCAAAGCTTTAGTTTTTTAGTTTGTTTTGGTTTTTTTTTGGGTGGAGTACAGCAGCTTGCAAAACAAAACAAAGAGTGTGGGATCATGGCAGGGTTCTTCAATTGGGCATCATGGGTGGCAGTGGGGGACATAGCAAATGTGGGGCAGTTGACAGGAGTGAATGCAATCCAGCTGATAGCCATGGTCATCAAAGCTGCCAACAATGCTCGCATGCACAAAAAGAATTGCCGGCAATTTGCACAGCATTTGAAGCTCATCAGTGGTTTGTTGGAGCAACTCAACCTGACAGACCTCAAGAGGCGGCCTGAGTGTCGAGAGCCTCTGGAGCTTCTGGAGCAGGCTCTGCGCAAAGCTGTCATCCTTGTGGAGAGCTGCAGGGACAAGAGCTACTTGTACTTGGTGGCTATGGGCTGGGTATATGTGACCAAGTTCAGAGATTATCAGGATGAGATTGACCGATACCTGAAGCTCATTCCCCTCATCTCCCTTGTAGAAACCAGCAGGGTGAGCAGCAACATTCATCTTTTCCACTTTTCTCCTTTCATCATCTTCTACCCACCCATCATATTGGACACCCAATCTTTGAAAGCTCTCAGATTTTACTCCAGAAATCTCAAAATCTTCTTGCATTACTATGATCAAAGCTCTAGTGAGTGCATGCATGCATCCCTTAGATCAGCTCTTCTACCCATGCACAAATTCTTTCAAAGCACTACAGCAAAACATCGTTTTTACAACTAGTTCAATTTCCCTTTTGATTGTAGTTGAATTGGACCTATCACTTATGCCATTTTTTAGTCATTTTTTTGGATGTTTATGCCATGTGTAGTTGTTATGTAGGACTAGTCATGGATGCCATGTTTTGATATACTGGTGGTGTTTTGTGAACCAAGCGTAGAAACTTGATCTGCATATTATTTGCAAACTAGTACTGCTAATGTTGTTGCATTGAAATCACAAAGATAAAGATTTTCCATCTATCTGTCATCTATTTGCTATGATTGTTGTGTACAGGATCGACTGAGGGCAATAGAGAGAGACCGGCGGCTTTACACACTAGAGGAGGATGAGATGAAGGTGCAAGAAACTTTGCTGAAACCCGAGCGCTCTAGAAGCGACTCAATGCGTGTATCCCATCAGTTGTCAAGACGGTATCCAGGCTACTCCATTGATCAAGCGTTGCGAGAAGAAAATTCCAAATTACGAAAAGAGCTTGATTACATGCGGGTGAGGGAAAAAAAATCTTTCTTTCCCATGACCCTTCAACAACCAACCCTCCACCAGATTTTTCATGACCACCCATCCACCACATATGTAACAAGCAAGTGCATTACATCATACATAATGCATTTGAATTACTAGGGACACAAAATCTTGAATGATTCAGACCATGTTGTTTGTTCTTATTAGCTTGAAACTACTGCAAAACCCTTCAATTTCAAGAGATTTTTGCAGTTGGCAGCTCAATTGATAATGTTTTTGAGTTCAAAGTTGGGTTGGTTGGTTTCTGTGCCAGGCATGTATGGAACTTGAGCAGTGTGATGTAATTGAGCACCTCATTGATTTTACGGAAACTGCTGCTGTGGATCCTGCAATACTCGAGGCAGCTGGTGCATCACCAAAATCAACAGACGCAGCAGCAGCTGACAGGAGAGGTGAGAGGAGGCACAAAGTCGTGAAGGAAACAAAACTGCGCAACATGTCACATCCTAACAATTCTTTGTATGCAGCATTGAACCTTATGATCCCCATCGAATCTTTTTTTTGTGTCTGTGTTTTGTTGAATTTTTCAGTTTGAAGAAAAATGGTGTGATGGTCATGTTAATGGAGTATGAGATTCTACTGAATCCATTCAGAGGTGTGTGTTCCACTTTTCATCCCTAGATTTTACAGTAACCAATCCCATGTGAATATTGATCTGTCTTCCTAGAATGAAAACCCACAGCCCACATAAAATTTGTTGAGCATTGCCATAAGAGGAGTGGTGTCCTCTTTTGTCATGTAGTGGATGATGGGAAATGGAAAAGCCAGCCTGTTAAACTTTGCAAGTTTACACCCCAAAAAAATTTGCAGGAAAGGAGAGCAATTGCACCCATCCCAACAAAGGATGTTGGATGGGAAGAATCTGGGTTCATGCCCATCGTCCCCGTTGGGTAGTGTGACTAGTCATTACAACAATGAGATTGAAGATTGGGACCGAAACCTGTTTGCATGCTGCTTCCAGCCTTGCCTCTGTATGTTTTTTTTTCCCTCACTTTTGGGTTGGTTCTTTTCTTCTTCATGTTCTCTCCCTATGTTTGCAAACTCTGCTCACTACCTGATACAACAAGGAGATATATATATATATATATATATAGTTTTGAAATTCTGTGATGCTTAGGAAAAGAGATGACATGAGAAACTCTCAACCCTAAAATTGTGGGTGATGATTTGTTCATTTAGGGGAGTTTGTATGCCATGAAGCTTCTAGGGATCACTTTGAGTTTAGAATACATTATGATGGTCATTGAATCATGCATGAGGTGGTGGGTGGTGGTGCAACAGGTATAAAAGTCTTTTGTTCCCCATGTGACACATTCACCCTCATTGCTACTTCTGTTTCTGATGGAGAAATTTGTGAGTCTCATTCATTACTACTCACTGTAAATTGCTCTCAATTGCTTGTCAATTTTGCATTCTGAATGTAGACTTGGCTACTTGTTACATGATCTTACTTTTCCTTTTGAAACAAATGCTCCATTTTGCCCTCATTCTTTTTCTTCCCGAATGTGTGGGGTTTATTTCAATGTTTTGAAGGGAAAATCTATTGTAGGTTGCAATAGCTCACAAAAGATTAGCGTGAAACCAATCACTCACAATTTGGGACCAAGGCTTTTCATGCACCAATTTGATTAGCTTCCAAATTGGTGTATTGATGGGACAAAGGGGGGATGGGAGGTTTTGGGGGGTGTAGCTCAGGCTCAGGCATGCAATGATTTGGCATTTCATGCCTTGTATGGGGGTTGCTATTGCTACACATGTTGCATCCGCCGCAAAGTACGGAAGCGCTTCAACATTGAGGTGAGTTTTGATCATCCCTCCTTTTTTTTCCAGAAGCTGCATTTACTTATATGTGTATTCATCTGAGTTCTAGACTGTGCTCTGAGAAAGAAGCATTACGCCATGCAGGAAATGTAACACAAAAGAGTGGGTTTTGGGGGATATATAGGGTGATGCATGTGGAGACTATTGTGCACACGTATACTGTTGCTGTTGTTCAATAATGCAAGAGTGGCACGAGCTGCAAGTTCAAGAGAAAAGGGGTACTTACCCAGCCCCAAATCACCAAGTTTCTAGGCCATGATAAGTTTGTTGATAAGTAAATTCTCTTAAAAAGATATTGCTGCAGTCTCAATTGGGTTCCTTCCTATCCTTTTTAGGTGATGATGAGTTTGTCATTGGAGCTTGTAAAATTCCCTTGAAATATTTAGTGGGTTTTGGTGGTGCAGCCTGTGAGATGGATCCACCATTGGAGCAAGCCATGGACGAGTACTAAATGACATGCCTGTGTTACAGGCTTGCTATCAGAGAAAGGTAATGACAGGAAAGAGACTGCTTCATCCTGTCAATATGATTTTAAAATCAGATTCAGCTTCACAATCACACATGCCCAAATAGGTCCAAATCTTTTCATTTTAAACCAATCCATTAGCATTGAAAACTGTATGTACTGTAAAATTGGATGAAACCGAAAAACATATCAAAAAGAAAAAAATAGTTTAGATCTGGGTGAAGGAATTGTCAATACAACTAGATTGTGATTAATGCTTCAATGGGACTAGCAGTAGTAGAAGTAGTAGTAGCAGCAGTGAGGCATGGGTGTAAAAAACCCTAAACCAGTATTGAACTGGTTTCTGGAGGGAGGGTGGTGTTAATTACAACCAGGATGGCATGACTAACACGGTGAGCCTACAAACAAATCAAATGAAATTTCCATTGTGCATTTGCTATTTTCTTCACTGTGCAAATAGGGATGTACAAGAAGGAAAAGTGAAAATACTGTAAAGCACTGAAATCTTTAATCAAAACTGCCACTTTTTCCCATTTGAGAGCTCTGGGAATAATGATACCTTTGAGCATTTGATTCTAAGATTAGTCATCCTGGATCACAGTTTCGATCTTAGAAAGCAGCACTCTTAATGCACTTTTTTCAAGCTCTTGTTGACTCTACTAAGGATAAGTATACAACTTACATGGATGGTGGGTAATGGACAAAACACAGAGGTGAAAACATCAGGAGCAACATCTTCTACACAACTAAAATTCCCAACCCTAAACCCTAAACCATAAAATTGGTATCAACAATGGATCTTTAAAAGCTACATCTTTCACTTCCATGTGGTAAGGGAACTGGGTCTAGTACTTGGCCTAGGATTAGCTTCAGCAGTGCCTAATCCCAAAAATGCAGGTCTCACTGGCATCACAGCAGCTTCCATATCCCCACCGGAGAGTATGGATACAACTCGCATCATATTTGGACGCAATGCCGGTGTATCCTGTGAACACAACAACGCCACTTGGATGAGTAACAAAACTTGGTCCTCATCACAGTTGTCCTTGACCTTTGGATCCACCAGCTCCAGTATCCTATTTTCCTCCCACAATTGCCAGGCCTGCAGTCATCATTATTATCATCAGATTGCCAATGCTTTTTAGTTCTTCAAAATGCTGCATACTGAATAATTAGGGCACCCTAAAACTCAGGAATAATCAGGAAACCCGAAACCCTAATGCAAGCTCTTTCTTAAAAAAAATTATGCAAGTTGTTTTGAAAGAAAGAGTTTTCCCACAAATCTCAGTTTGCCATATATACATCAAAATGAATACTACAGCAAGAGAAATGCGAGTCAGGCAAGAAGAAACTGCAAAAAATTCTCAGCAACATCAATCAAAAGCTTCTTCATATATCCATGAAAATACATAAGGTAGAATACAAAATTACAATACCCATGAAAGAAGGTATTGTTGGTTTTGAGGAAGCTTGGGGTTCATGTTTTGCCGGCCACTAACTAGCTCCAAAGCAACAATCCCAAAACTAAAGACATCTGCTTTTGGCGTCAGTTGCCCATGTAACGCATACTCTGGTGCAACATAGCCCCTTTCACAAAGCAAACAACAAAAAGGTCCCATTAAGTACAACACACAGAAGCTTCATATCATTCTATAGTAGAGATTCCAGATCCAATGAGATACCCACAACTGGGAAAAATAAAATCAGGAGAACCAAACCAACCAGTACAAAACTGTCGGAAAAGCACAACAAACCAACTATTTAGTTTACTGCAACTTTTGAGCCCAAGCAAAAGCTGCGTTGCCATACCGCTTGCCTTCAATTCGGGTGTGGACCTTTTTCTCATCAGTTTGACAAATCTTTGCCCAGCCAAAGTCAGCAATTTTAGGCTCAAGGTACTTGTCTACAACAACAGTACTTGCTTTGATATCACCATGGACAAGGTATGAATGCAACTTTCCATGTAGATACGCCAGCCCGTTTGCAATCCCAACTGCTATATTGTACCGGATTGGCCACTCCAATACAATCGACCTTATTGGACCTGCATGCACACCAGTGTTTTTTTTTTCAAATTTGTGAGGTATGAGATGTGTTGGCAATCATCCACAAGAGGACTCAGCCAAATTTGGCTACACATCAGTGGACAGTATAAAAGTTGGGAACCATGCTATATCGTTTGGCAACATGCTACAACCTGTTGCCTAAATATGGCAACTTCAAAAAATATATGTCCTGATAATGTGGCGACAAAGGTCCAAAAAGCCTTTGTACTTGTCGCAAGGCCCTTTTTTTAGTTGCCATGTTGTGAAATTTTGCCAAAAAATGAATAAATCACTGATCAGCACTGAGGAAATCGTTAAAAACACGAATTTGATGATTTTGCATCTTCCTGTGTTTTTTGACAACCATGCAAAAACTTTAATTAGTGATGAGTGGCAAATATACTCTTTAGCCAAAGTGATAAAATTGTAAATTTTTTAAAAAAATTCTTCAAACCAAAATGGTTTCAGGAGAGATGGATGCACTACTACCAAATAGGACTTGATCGAGGTTTCTGTTCTCCAGATATTCATACACCAAAAGCCGATGTTTACCACTCAAAGCACAGCCTTGTAATCTCACAAGGTTCTTATGCTGCATTCTTGCAATCAGCTGAACTTCATCCAAAAAATGTTCATCATCTTGAGATGATTTTGAGGGCAGTTGTGTAATTGCCACTTCAGTGCCATCTCGTAACATTCCCTGCAAGGATCCATCCAACTTTGATTAAAGATTGAGTGAGAGTGGAAAAAAAACCATGGTACTAAAATTTTGATAAATACCATAGTACCTAGGCAGCTTCAACACATGTTTGTTGAATAATTAATTAATTTTGAAATTTTCATTTCAACAAATACAATTCTTTCCTTCACAAGTTTTTGTTTGAAAAAATAAAATTTGAAAATTTCAACATTTCTGAACATAATATATCAGTGTTGTATCTGCCAAGGTAGTAGGGTATTGCATTATTGTGGATCACCACAGTTTTTTTCCTTGGTAAATGTACCTTATATACAGTGCCAAAAATCCCTTCTCCAATCTTGTTTCCATGATGGAAATTTTTGGTCGCAGCCCTAAGTTCCTCATAGGATATAAGGACACATGGTGGTGGTTGTTGTTGTTGTTGCTGCTGTTGTTGATGACAGTTTAGGTCAAATATTTCTGGTGCAACAAACAACAGCATGGTCCCAAAATCATCCAAACATCCAAACATTGTTGACAACAAAAACAGCAAACAGAACAACAATAGGGGACTCTGGGTTGCTAACTCTGGGAAAAAAAAGCTTTTGTCTTGATTAGCAATCTTCCTGCACATGAATTTCAAGGTTTTAGAACCTGTGCTGTGTGGGTATGAGAAAATGGGCACCAGACCTCTGCCAGTTATCAGGGTGGTTCTTTAATCTCATACACTGATGTTCTCAGAAAATCTGGAAGGTCCAGTTCTGATAAATAACTGCCAAAAAACCAAAAATGGAACCAATTTTTTCAAAACCAAAAATAATGAAAGAATAGACCAGAAACCTGTTGTTCCTTGCCAGTTCTTTCATGAAAACTGTAGGTTCGTTGAGTTATTTGAAGTAACCAGAACTGGAAGGTCCGTTAATTCTGATTTATTTCCAAAACAACCAGGATGGACACTTCTGTGAATTTTTAAAATTTCCGAGAAACCAGATCCAGGGGGTTATGAACAAAATCAAATACCCGTACACACAACACTGGTTTAGACTCATCTGGAAACCCCATTTGGGTCATCTCCAGGAAGCTTTGTAACTCACTCAAAATTATTGCAGTTGAACTTGTCTGCAATCTAACACTAGAAAAAACCACACATAAGTTTAGGGTACTGTGAAGGGAAAGGCTTGGTACCTGATGCATGGTCCAGTGAAGGAAGACGTGGAGTCCTCCACTTACGACAACAGTACACAGTTAAGCACATCAAGATCATGAACACTAGCAGTGCAGCTGCGACAGCTCCCACAACCACCGCTGCTGTAATTCTCTCCCGGTACAACTTTTTTCCATGTGCTGCATCTGGATCTCCTCCTGATGGTGAAAATTGTACTGAAGATACAAGTCCATATGGCTCATATGATCCAGTGAGAGAGATGTTCCTGTTTTGTAGTCTAATCTGGATGGATGTGATCTGTGAAGCTGGCCATGAAGATGCGGGTGCAGGTGGAAAAAACAGTACTGTCACCAGTACCTGAGTTCGGCTTGCATTTCTGAAAGTACTATGGCTGACCCAAACTTGGTCCAGATTCAGACTGAACTGGGTTGCAAATTCCATTCTCAACTGGCCAAACCGAGGAGCAGTCATACTGAACACCAGAGACCAGTGGATGTACATGTCACAGAGCAGAGGATAAGAACAATTGCATGTTGCAGGATCCACTGTCTTGTTCTGTTGACAGACTGTTTCAGCAGTGCATACATTTGGCTGATTCCAACTCAATGGTCCAGCTATGTCAGGTGAGGAGAAGTCACACAGTTCTACCAGTGAGAAGGATTGGTTCTCACACACAGGGTTCCCTGCCAACCTGCACAAGAATGATACCAACTGGATGAATGAGATGGATCACAGTAAGAGCATTTCAGATTGTAAGAACTAAACCCTAAACCCATCAACACTCCTCCAAGCAGAAGGAAATTCCAACCATGGATCCAGGCTTCAGACATCAATTAGAAAGCTTGTTGGTACAGATGGATGGGTTCAAGGCAGATAATGGTTCACTTTCAGGATCTCACTTGGCATTGAGAAACTCTGATGGAAAGTTCACCACACCAGTGATGTTGTTTCTCTCCAACAACATTTGAAGGTTGACAGAACGTGTGACGTTGCCATCTAAGATTCCTGCAAACTGATTGGAGCTCAAATTTCTGCACATTCATCCTCCAAAAGATTGACATCAAAAACTCATAATTAGAATCACTAATAATTGGGAAAATTGATAAAATAAATACAAATCTGTGTGAGAGAGAAAAAAAGTGGCACCATCAAAAAATGTAGGAGAGAAATTACTCACAGCATACTAAGAATGGGCAGGTTGAATAGAAATTCTGGTACTGATCCACTCAAAAAATTGTTACTTGCATCCCTGCAGGTCCTCTCAAATTGTGAGGCAACAAACATGGTATCAATTACAGAACAACCCATCTGAGAAGAACAAACGAAAGTTTTGTGTCAAAAGATGGGTACAGGTCAATATACATCCTTTGTCACAGCCTTAGAGCATCTCCACTCGTGCTCAGTATGTAGCCCTGCACTAGAAATCTGGGATGAGATGCAGCAGTCATATCCAGTGGATCCACTGAAAGATTAATGTGACCTGGAAAAATGCACATCTTCCAGGGCCTTGGAGAAGCCCTGGAAGAGTCTAATAAATATAGTCAAATTGTGTTTATTGACTGCTCCCCATTTGTGATTGGCTAGATAGTTTGATTAGTCCAGGTTGGCTATTAGTAGTCTCCCATCTATTTGCAGTCCCAGGTTTAGTTTTAATGGGTGGGGTTGGAAAAAGTAAATAACTAAAGCATGGATATGAAAATATTTTTGCAGGGCCACATACTGAGCATTTCTGGAGATGCTCTTACATGGTCAAGCACAAGTCAGAAAAAAAACTACACTCCCAAGTTTGACATGGTGGGTCTTACAGATGTGTGATTGCTGTGAGGTTGTCAAGGCCAAGCTTCCCTCCTGGCTGTGAGATTGAGCAGGGAATGCACCCAGTCAACACATTTTGGGAAAGAAGAAGAGTTGAAAGTTTGGACAATTGGCCAAGCGCTGCAGGGATATCTCCAATCAGTTGATTGGAACTCAGATCTCTGGTATGGTGATGTCAAACAAGTACCTCCCACTAAGTAACATGAAATCAGCATTCTAGTACTGATCACCTAGCCTGTATCAACACATGGGAATTTCTAAAGTTACAAATCTGATGATTGGAAAGAAAAGAAAAAAAACACCATAACTGCTTCAAGAAGCACCCAATTACACTAATCCTGTGACATTTAGGTGTAAATCTTCACCAAAAAAACTTCTATAAAATGCCCATATAGGTAATCACAAAGTGTCCATACACAGAGTTTTATGGGTGTACTCATCACACTCAACATAAAACTACCTATAAGTGATGGAAGAACCAAATTTGACTGTGGCTGTGTGTGTTGAGAATTAAAAACTTACAAGATTAGCAAGGATGTGAGATTGTTGAGACCAACAGTGTAATTCCCACCAGGCACCGTTACTGGAATGTTGCCTGAGAGCTGATTATTTGCCAGAGAAAGCTGCAAAAGATTGTCCAGTTGGCCAACCGTATAAGGAATCTCACCACTTAACTGATTGTGGGCCAGATATCTGAAACAAAAATTCCATCCACCAACAGTACCATATGTTGAGGCTTTTCTTTCAAATTAGCCAGAATAACCTTATCCAACTCAATAGCCAACTCACACAACCTACACAAAACTTAGAATTATAAGCACTGTAAGCATGCCTGCCTGCAGCCACACACACAAACAGTACTGTTCCAGGACTGAAAATGGTAAAATCTTCCATTGAGTTTGGGTCATCACATACATGAGTTTCACATTGACAAGGTTGCCAAGACGTGATGGGATCCATCCAGAAAAGCTACAGTTTGACAAATCCCTGCACAAGAAAATACTATGTCACTTTAAAATGTCTGATGACTGGCAGCCAATACATAGACTGGAACAGCAATTCTTGTCTGCCATTATTTTGCTCTCTGAAGCTCTACAATCATGGTCTGCTAAAACTCAAGCAAAAACTGTGACCAACTTACTTACTATAGGCAGCTTTCTGCATGCAGAAAAGCAGCACAGTTCATCCTTAAAGAATTGTTACAAAGTGTGAAGAGGCTTCAAGAAACTCATTTTCCAGATATATATAACACAGGCTTGATGAGGAGCTAATAAAAACACTTGTCTAGAGCATGGGTTGTGGTACTTACAGCTCAAACAGACTAGAGAGATTCCCAATCTCCTCCGGGATCGCACCTCCTAGTTTTGGATTCCCTGCTAGTTCTCTGCAAACCCAGAAAAATATGCCTGGCTAAGAACATGGCTGTCTGAGCTAATTCCATTGTGCCAGTATTTGAATATTACTTACTAACTTCTCCTGTGGTGAACCCACAACTTCTGAAAGATGGTGGCAAAGTATTTTGCAGGAAGCCAAAGTATCAAGATAGCCTTTTGAGGTGTTACTATGAACAAAAGGCAATGAAATTCAAATGTCAACCAAAGCTCTCATCCCAAGCTCTTATTCACATTGTAAGCTCGAGATCTATAGCCTTTTGAGGAACTATGAACAAAAAGAAGCCCTATGAAATTCAAACATCAACCCAAACTCTCATTTTGCATTGTAAGGTCAAGATAGCACATTTGAGGTACTATGAACAAAAAAACCCTATAAAATTCAAACATCAACCCAAGCTCTCAATTCACATTGTAAGCTCAAGATAGCCTTTTGAGGTACTATGAACGAAAAAAAACCCTATGAAATTCAAACATCAACCCAGGCTCTCAATTTGCATTGTAAGGTCAAGATAGCCCTTCTGAGATACTATGAACAAAAAAAGCCCTATAAAATTCAAACATTGACCCAAGCTCTCAATTCAAATTTGCAGTAGATCTATTATTTTTAGGCATAATGTCAGCTTTTTGGAACTTACAAGTATTGAAGATTGACAAAGCTCCCAATAACTGGAGGCAGATTCCCGACAATACCAGAATTGCTCAACCGCCTGGCCACCATGGATTAAATTGTGAAGTGTTCAATGAGAGCAGAAATAATCATGACCTTGCCAAGCATGACTCTCTTATATAAACCCTAAACCTAATCCACATTCCAACACTAAGACAATAAAAATGGCATTATGTGATGATCCCAGCTAAGTAAAGTGTGGATCTTATATTATACATACAGTGCCACAACTGAATCCTGGAGGCATGATACACCGTGCCATTGTGACCAACAAGGGTCGGATTGCAGTGACCAGTTTCCAACCAGAGCCTCTGTTGTATTCCAAGCATTTAGTAACCCTTGCAAGGCAGCAACTGCACAAAACACCATAATTTTTGTGGTCCATTATCAGCATTTCTCTAGACTGTTTTCTCCTCTCCTCTTATACATTGAATTCCCAACTTCACTGGCAACGGCAGCTCATCCTAAGCTTAGTCAAGCTCAGCAGTGCACTAATAAAGTATGCACATAACCCACAAATGCCATTAGGGTTGGTTGGTTCGTGATGAAAAAAAAGAAAATTCTGCAAAAAGGACTCGTTTATTCGTTCTCTGAACCCTAATTTTTATTTTTATTTCGGGTCTTGACAAAATTCTGAACATGTATACTCTCAAGTCATCTAAATAGTCCTCTACAATATAGAAGACGCCATTGCAGCAGCTGCTGCTGCTTCTTCCCCCTAGTCCTGCAATTTTTTCATTAGGCTACTGTGATCACAGATTCTGTTATCTGATTAGTACTCATGGATGTCAAGGTGTAACTACTGCATATTACCGTCAGACCACAACGTGGTGGCTTCTGTAACCGCAGGCACACGAACTAGGATGAGCAAGCTGATGATAATGCAGCAATGTGGTGGTACTACTGTCTCCTCTCGCCGCCGCCGCCGCCACCTGCAGCAGCAAAACGGGGTGCCACCCATGGAGATCATCATATAACTGGGGTAAAGTATTGATGCAAACAATCTCTTAAACAATCTGAGGCGTTTCTTTCAGAATTCCTTCCTACGATATGATGAAGGAACAGCAGCCCCCAACAATCTATCTGCCAGCTGCAGCTGCAACGTGATCAGGAACTCCTCCCAAGAATCTGCATGGCAGCAGCTAGCAGCAGCTCCATTGCCTGCACGACTATTACTACTTGTACTAGTACTGCCAATGTTCACGACACAGCTAAGTTTCATCGACCCATTCTAGAAATTGCCGATCCTGAGGACGACGCCAATATTGCTGGTGCTGCTTCTTGTTGCCATCTTTCCATTAGGTTGTTGTGATCACATATTCTGTTATCTAAGTGGTACCCAAGAATGGATGCTACTGTCTAGAAATAATCGCATCGTAACTAGCGACTTCTCACTAGTCCTAAAGTACACACACACCACCAGTCGATCTCACAGCTATCCTTTCACCCAAATTTTTTTTTAAAAATCTTCCAAAAACCCAAAAGAAAAAAAAAGTTGGCAACAAACAAAACCAACAAACCCAAGGACACAGCAACAAGATCAGAATCTCAAGATTGCAGACAACAAATCTAGTGGAAACTGGCAAACAAAAAGCAAAAGCCAAGATTATGTTCCACCAATACCCCCCAAACTTTTTCTGAACAGCGTAATTTATTATTATTACTATTATTATTATTTTGTGGGGCGAAATTCCGTCACTTGGCGAAATTGTTTTCTAAAATGGCAGTGGGAATCCTTGGAAGGATTTTTTTGGAAAAATTACCTACAAAGTCGCCATATTTAGATAACAACTTCCAGGATTTCACCCACACAATTCGCAAGAATCCTAATTTTTTTCTAATGTCCTCTCTGACCTGTAGCCAAATTTGGCTAACACTTCTTGTTAAAGATAATCACCGACCCACTTACCTCACAAAACTCCAAAATACAATTTAAATTTTTTTTGAAAAGGAAGTTTGGGGGGGGGGGTTGTCAGTCAGAAAAAAGAAATATCATCAGACTGCTATAATACGTTCTAGTAAGTAGCCAAAAATATAGAAGGATGATTGAAAATTTTGTGCTTCATAACTGGCATATAGCCAGATATGGCTAAATCTTAATATAGGGATAATGACCACTTTTTTTTTTACATCTTCTTCCCATTTTCAATCCATCATCACTTACACTGCAGTAAGAAATCCCCTTTTAAAAAACACTGATGAGAAGCAGCAATATTTTTTTCAATTTTCTGATATTGCATCACTAGCTAGTAGTATCACAAGAGGGATTTAGCATTAAATGGCTACAGGGTTCTAGAACTTGTCTAAATAGTTTTTTTTAAATGCTACCGAAATAAACATCATAGTTCAAATCTGGCTAGGTTTTTTTCAAAAAAACATTTTCGACCTTTGTCAAGATTTTAACCAAAAAATGGGAATGTTGTGACAAAATATTCCTTTTTATTTGTATTTTCTACTTTTCGCATTTTGGCGAAATTTCGCAGCCCAAAGAAACGCTGATGATAAAATATTAAACCATTGATTTTCTTCTCAAAACATTCGTCACTTTTTCGACAAATTTTTCTGAGAAAACTAGTGTAACTTCCTTTAGTTTTTCTATGATTTTGGAGAAATTCGCCAAATGTTTTATATCTTAAAAGTGTGAGAAAGAAGAAACAAACAAACATTATAGTGTTCAGGATTTTTTATTTTTTTTCAAATTCCTCCCCTTAGTCCACTGGCAAGGATCCTTACATTAGTTACCATTAAATGGCGACTGTCCTAGGTGGGCTGTAACATTTTTACAAAATTGCTGCTACAAGTGGCGAGCTAGGAAGTGCCTAGATCTAGATGTGGCTAATTTAATTAATTTCATTACGAAAAATCCGGGAAAATCACAAAATTTTCATGTTTTTTTTCTAAAATAAAATTCTGAAAAACACTTCGCCAAAAAAAAAAACCAGTGGCTGTATTGGAGAGTAGAGCGAGGAGCTGCTGGTGCCGATGATTCTGACATAAGACAGCTTTGGCTTCTGACACAGATTCTTGAATACACAAGCGAGTACGTGGGTACAGCGGAAGAATGTAGGCAGGCAGGCAGCAACGTCCGTCGGAAGTGCGGATGTCAGTTGGCGGCAGCACTAACAAAAGCTAGCAACCACGTTCCATAACACCCGCTGTGTAATAATGGCGGCCGGCCATTTAAGCACCTACTTATCCATCCATCACACGCCAGAGCCAGCTCAGACCCCACCGTGCCCATTTCCCACTCTGTCAGAGCAACTCCACCGGTGCTCGATATGTGACGTCACCCTGCAAATTAAAATTGGATCAAGAAAACTGAAGAAGACATGCCGGTTTCGCTCAGCAATATGGTGTCTTGGCCCAGCATTCTTGAGCAGTTTGTCGCTGATACCTCGGCACTCAGGCAGATCCTAACAGCTGCCAGAGAAGAGGAGTGTCATTGTTATGATCTCAGTCCGTGTTGCTCCCTGTTTAATTACCTGGTCCAGGTGGTTTGCTACTAGATGTCTCCCACCTATTTGCAATCCCAGTTTTAGTTTTACGGGTGCGATTGGCAAAACTAAACGTGGATGTGAGAAATAATTTTGCAAGGTCACATACTGAGCAGGGAGCAGCTCTGTAGACGCTGTCAGCCATATTTTCCCGGCTATATTTGCATAAGTTTGTGGCCAGATTGAACCAACGCCCACCCATGCACCATGAAGGATGGGTGGTGAGTGATCAGGGAACAGTCTTCTGTTGGGTTCCAGAACTTCCCTAGCTAACCTTCTTAGCTAGCTCAGGTGGTTTTTTTACTGCATAAAACTTTTTTTCAGTATAATTGAGTAGCAGACATCCTGTATTTAAAAACTTCCACTCTTTGTGGGTGTGCATTTCAAAAAACGGAATGCATGTTGAGGTGGGCATTCCATTTTTTGAAGCACCCCACAGTTTATTTATTTATTTCTCTTGATATCCTCTGGGTATCAATGCATCTCTTAATATATAGGACCTACAGAATGGTTTACCAAGGTAAAACTCAGCAGAGGTTCATCCACCACTGACTTGTAACTGGCATCATCCAATGGATGATGTGCTGGTGGGTGCTGGTTCTCTCTGACCAAGTCTGCATGGATTTATCACAGTGCTTTTTTTTGGTGGCAAATTTCTGCAAAATTGCCACTGCAGAAACTTAAAAGGGAAATTCTTCTTTCACAAATTCCCTTTTATGAGAAAATTAATTCGCCAGATTTTAGAGAACATTTTGCCACATTTTGACAAAGTTTTTAAATTTCGGGACGGTTTTAATATTGCTAGTTTTCTACTGTTTGGACAGCTTCTAAACAAATGCCAATTAATGCTAAATATTTTCGAGGATGATGGATAATGATAGATCCAAAAACAAAACCGCACAAAACAAAAACAAACATTGATTAATTTTCTAGATAAGTCTTAATCTTATTCACTTCCAAAAAAAAGGGATTTACATGGATTTGTGGGCTGGATAAACTTTAAAATTTCTCTACTTCGCAGAAAGACTAAAAGGCTTACCAGAAATTTTCTACTGTACTTGGATTGGAATGCTATAGAGCAGAATTTTTCATCCACCAAATGGAGGTGTTTCATAAGTGAAATGCAGCTGGCATTTTGTTCATCAGAGCATTTCATTTTCTGAAACGCTTGCACTGTTTTTTATAATTGATGGGTAGGTTTCTTTTTAAAATTCAAACCACACAAGTTATCAATATTTTAAATATTGGTTGCCAGGTAGGCTAAGTTCCAAATAACCATTGATTATGTTTAAGGGTAGGTTATCAAATTGGTTGATAACCAACATCAGCAATTTCTCTCATGACAATTGCCGAAGGGGAGAAGTGGATTTGGCTAAGACCATGTTCAAATTTTTTGTCAAGGAGCTTGATAGATGGACTAAGGCTCAAACCAAAATGATTGAAGAATAAATTGGATTCAAAGAAGGACATGCGAAATTTCGCACTTGCAATATAAGTACTAATGTAGAGCTAGTTTCCTAGAAAACTACCAAAGGTACTACAAGTGGTAACAATATCCACGCCACAAAACAATCTACATCAAAACCACAAAATGCCACGAAGTTAAGGGATAGGTTGCGAAAGGTGAAAAGACCTTTGGGGTCATCCAATCAGTCTCCTAGGGCAAATCCACAAGTGGAGAAAAGGAGATAGAGAGTTGGACAATAGGGCAAATCTACAAGTGGAAAAGAGGAGATAGAGAGTTGCACAAGAGGCATCAACTCAATTTCATGACATGCAAACTATGAACATGTGGTTTTCAAAACGAAGAAGACACAAGGAATAATGGAACATCCACCTTAGACTACAATGATGTATAACATCCAAAGATAAATTCAACCACATTATCAAGCAAAAAGGCCAAGATCACCGATGATGAAACCATAGAGTGCACAAAAGGAAGAAGTACATGCCAAGGAAGAAAGAAAGATTTTTTACTTTGGGTTTTGATGAATCACCATTGTCACCACCAGACATAATAATAACATAACCAACACCAAAGTAAATCTAATGCCTAAATATTTGTTGCCATAGGAAGATAGCCCAAGGTCTTTTATAGGGTTTTATGAAGGTAACACACATTTTACAACTTATAAAAGTTTTGGCTCGTCATTTGAAAATAATCACAAGGGGCCAACTTCATTGTTCCACACACCAAGGATAATACATTTTATAAGGAAAAAAGTTGAACAAGATCAAAGGGTTGATAATATGTTCCAACAAGCGGTTTAGTAGAGTCAAAAAATGCATGTTGTCATGTTGAAGATGTTTGGGCTCAAATTGCAAAAACATCAAGTGAAAGTTGATAAGTTGTAAATGACAATTCAATTACAAGTTGCAATTCAAGAGGCAAATCAATTGAGGCAATAATTAGCAACACATGAGGTGTTAAAGGAAAAAAAATTATAATAAAAAAAACAAATAAACAAAGCACATATGAAATTTTTCAATGCAAATCAAAGGAGAGGTAATCTAAAAATACATGTTGAGGGATTGGAAAAGATCAAAATGGAGAGGGATACATTTCTACAAAATTTGAAACAATAGGATGATAAATATTGAGAGTTGAAGAAGATAACATATTTAGATGTAGCTTAATGACCAATGTTATTGAAGGATAACATCAACCTCAACCATACAATGGTTGGTTAGTAAAAACATATTCAACAACTAAAGTTGGAATTGCAAAATGTTGTTCAACATAAGAATGAAATAAAGTTGAAAAGATAATGGATGCAAGCCACTTATGAATGGGCCATGAAGGCATATTACAAAATGATAAAACTCGGATGCAAAATGTTATGCAAAAGATGAAGATGTTGGAGCCATATTATTCTAAGTACAAACTATAGGAATACGATGAATAGAAGATGTATCATACCATCCTCAAGATGAAACAAAAGGCAATGGACACCTTAAACAAAAATTCCATGTCAGAAACAAAAACAATGAAACACATTAATGCAATTTTTAATTTTTAATAAAAAAATGTGTGCATGAAATACACAATAATCATTGTAGTTATGATTTGTAAAAAAAATTGTATTTCTTTCCATAAAATTCAAAATATTAGCTTTGGAATAGAGATTTTGTTGTAAAAATATTCCAATATATAAACTTTGCAAAAATCAATATTTACCGAAAACTCCAAGTTCTCTTGGATAGTTCTAAATGAACAGAGATGCACTAAAGTGGTTTCATAATGTTTAAACCTAGGATGTTAGAATAATCAAATATTGAACATTTGTTTCCAAAGGAAAATTCAACAAAATTAAAATAAACTTTTTTGCAAAATTTTGGTAAGCTTTTGATATTATTGGGAAGCCTTTGATGAATGGATTTTTCAGTGCCAATTTCTTAAGTTTTAAACCTACGATGGGGGAGATATTGAATTTTGATTGATTTTTGTTTAATTAATATTTAGATTAAAATTTTAATTTGTTTTCTTTTTTATGATTGAGATTTTTGGTCATGCTCTTGTTCACATTTGAAGCAATATCATAATCATGTTCACCCTTGGGCCAATGGCATAGGCAACACTAGTACATATATTAAGCAAGGTTGTTTGTTTATTTTGTTTGTTTATCACATTTAAGTCTCATGAACCATGGCACCCCCCTATCATGCACTTGGTATTGTGAAAACCTTTGATGATTCATCGGGGGTGCCCCAAAGTGGTTGCATAATGTTTAAACCTACAATGCAAGAATTATTGAATATTGAATTATTTTTTCATTACAAACGATTTATTCAATATTTAACATTTTTTTCATTCTAAATTATTAGTGTTCTTGTTTCAAGAGGTCCTAAATAGATAGTAGTAAAAGTTTTTGGATTTAATTTTATATAATGTTCTTTTCCCAAAAGGCTCAAGGTGTTAACTTAGTAATATGAAGCCCCTTATTAAATAGTGGCCAAAAAAACCAACACACACCAATGTGCAAGTTGGTATGTGAATAAAATACCTTTTTTGTTATAATTCTAGTGCACAGCTAATCATCATTATGTAGTATCCATTATTTATTTACTTGCTCACTTGCATAGTAACCACTTATATTTTTTAATTATTTACCTTCCTCATTTTCATAGGTAGTTTACTAGTTACTTACACCACGTTAAAAGGTGGTTTTTTAACAAGTCCGAGATCATGACACATGTCATGTGAGATAAATTTTGTGATTTCATCCATTACAATGTAATATGTGGTCTTTATTGTGGCATATATATTACATAAAAATTGCAATTTGACATTAGTTTGACATTTGCATAACATGTGACACAACTTAATGTTAAACTATAATTTTAATGTAGTATATGTCACAATAAATACCACATATTGTATGTTATGGTGGATGAAACCACAAAGTTTACCTCACATGTGTTATGAGTCATGGCCAATTGTGTGAAAAAAAACCACAATTTGTTGTAACAAATTAAGTAATGCAAAGGGTAAATAGGATACTTGAGAAACTAAATCACCAAGGTGCAATCTTATTAACTTGGTTATGGCTCAAACTTCATGCAAATTAATAAGTTTTCTAGTGGACATAATTAAACACTTGCAAACCACACTGAAAGCTTAATTAATCAATCACAATTGTCTTAATTTTTTACTATTCATTATTTCACTTTGATTGAAATCTTTTTTTTTACAATAAAATTTGTGAAAATTTTGCAATCAATCATTAATTTGCAAACATCATGATAGTCCCTCTTTCATATTCTATTTCTAGTCATAAGCCCTTAATGTAACATTTAGCGGGCACATTATCATTTGGATTGTGTGTGTTTGTTGTGTCTTACAAAATGTTCTTCCATTTATATAAAACAAGGGCATTACAAGCCCTTTGTAATGCCCTCCATACCATTGGAAGAGCTCACCATACAAGGATAACAATTTCACATTGTTTTTAAAAGCTCAATATGATGATCTACCTTTACCATCAATAACACCTTTGGAGCATGGATCCTAAAAGACGGGTCTAGAACTTGTATGGCTTAAGCAATGGACCTTCCTTTCAAGGGCCCCCACCTTACATTTAGTGTCATTATGATTGGTTGGTAAGAATTTGTACATTTTTTAATTATGTTTTGAACCACTCAAATGGGTGATGCTTAATCATAAACTTAGCTTAAAAAATTATTAAAAAAAACCATTTGGTAAGGATGGAATGGCTATTTGTTTTTGGTAGTTTTAAGTAGGCATGGGAGATGAGGAGGTTAAAGATGTTCTTTGAAATTTTGGTTTTATGATTATGAAAATGCTTCCTTGGTTGGTACCACTAGGATTGTCACACCTTCATTTTACCAAACCCATTGAATTTTGGAAAATTATAATAAATATTTAAATAAATTTTCTCATTATATATTTTTAATAAATTTATTAGGTTGGATAGATTTTGAAATTTGAATTATATAAATTATTTTTTATATATTGATGTTCATAATCATTTTTAAAAAAATAGGAATGTAACAAAAAAAATTGTTTTTGAACTTTTTGGAACTAGGAACACGAATTTGAAACACGCTTTGATTTTTTTCTTAGTATATTATTTTCTAAGGCACCTTGAAGGTATTTTATTTTATAATGATTTTATGTAACTAATTGAATATGTATAATATAGTTATGCAATTTCAATTAAAGTTCAAGCACATGATTCCTAAAGGGGCCATGACAATTAAAAATAGAAGTTTGTTTCAATTTTCACCTATTTGATTCCAATAAAAGTTTATGGAAATATACTAGTGCATGAAAAAAAAAAAATTATAGTGATGAAAACATTTAAAGAAAGAGGCTTAGAAAAACCATTTGGCCAATTTTGGTTCCTTAACCATTATTTGGTATGGTTCCTAGTGTTACCACCCAAGGATGGGTTTGCCCTTCTTAAATAAAAGTTATGTTAATAGTTGAGTTGCAATTGTAAACAATGAATGATGATTCACCTAATTACACTACTTCCATAACCCATACATGTAAAACAAAGGCAACAAGTGGCTCACATCACAAAATGGTTCAACTAATAATGGCAAGTTGAAGTAGGTTTAAATAGAAAATGTTCCATGAAGTTCCCCAAAAACAAACATTGTTCACAATAACACTTGGTGAACATTCTTCAAAATGTGAGAGCAAGTGAAAACTACATTGGTCAATGATATTTCATTTATAATTAGAGCCAATAAACATATATAAATTTGAACCAATTTTGGTTGGTTTTCATTGTTTCAAAGAACCTATGGTCTTGGGATTTTTCCCCCCCAATTTGATGGAACCTTTGAATAAGGGTCTGATTTTTTTCATTTTATGCAAAACCCTCCATGTAAGGTTATGGGTTGATTTTTGTAAATAGGTCGATTGGTTATCAAATATAAAAGTTTTCACTTTTTTCATGGGCAGTGGTTTAGGTTTTGATTAGGCTTTATTATCTATTCTTTGCATTGTATGTTACAAAAGAATATACCTACATTAACATTGAATCAACTACACATTGACATCTACAACATGGTTCCTTAAAAATTGGCATTCAAGCATCAAGGCATCAAGGTGTGAATCTACAAATCTACAATCCACACAATACATGCAAAAACATAACAAATGACATGACCAAACATAATTTGAAACATTATTGACACCACTAACATTGAAACAATGATTCATAGCCATCATAACATCATTATTACAAATCATGTCTAATTCATTATTTTTTGTAATTAAATTTTAGTTAAAAAAACACCCAAACAAGATGATATTACAATTTTAAATGACCAATTATTTACAATCAAGCAAAACATACATTTACTAGTAGTTCAATCAAATTGAATGTGATGAAATGTTTAGTTATATTCATTTTGTCATGTTTGTTCTCACTAAAAGTTGGAAAATGTTAATTGATGTGACTTGTCTATTTTGATTAAAAGCTAGGTAGATGCAAGCTAGAGTGGCTCATTATGGACTTTTTAGAAAACCCAAAAAGTCCATAAGTAATATTTTTAAAATAATATGGTGCTAATTTTGTTCAAACTTGTATTCATTAAAAAAAATGTCATCATATTCTAAGTCCCTATAAAGAATATTAAAAACATTTAGGTCATTTCAAAGTCAATATATAAATCAATATGCTAGTTGGCAAGTCCACAAGTTCAAGTTATAAAGTCCATAACCTTTTTACTTAAGGAACTATGCAAAATAATTTGCATACCCATTTAGATAATTAAGTTGAGAATTTGAATCCAAATCCCTAAAATCAAATTGGTATATATGTGCATAGTTATGAAGTTTACAATCACAACACCTTGCAAAATAAAACCTTTATGTCACAAAAATGAGCCACTTTAGCATGCATTTACCCAAATAGCATATAGACCTATGTTAGTTGATTTGGTTAATAGGTAACATAAATAATGATTGGGATTTTAGAATTAATTATTATAAATTTAATTTTATTAAAAATATTAGCTAGGTATGGATATAACTAGCATACCTAGCACACCTTACCTTAACCTATCAACCTTACTTACCTAGCCTATCTGGCCTCACCACTTTATAGGTTGCATGTATAAGGAGTTGCACCCTTCATTTCCATGAGGAAAAACCAAATCCTTAACCAATGCACCACACCATTTTGAAAGTGTTAACTTTTGTTAACATATTATTATGAACATTTTTATTTCATATCTTTAACACTAAGTTTATACAAATAGGCATGAAGGTAAATAATAGTTATATAAGTTATAAGTTGGTAGATGGTCAATGTTTTGTTACACCTATTTACTTACAATTTGCGCACCAACATACCTACCTATCTATCTACTTACAACCTATAACTACCTACCTACTAATTGCATACATGACAATGAGGTCAACCTAAAGGGGGCTACACATTTACATGCCTACTAAGCACATCAAATCTCTTAAGGAACATTAGAAATGATTTAAATATAGCAAATGTGACAAGTCGTAGGTTAGGTTGCATTTGGAATGACTTATATTAATCATTGTGCACTAGTGTTGGGTGGGTATGTCCATTTCAATATACAAATTCACTATTGGTATCAATGGTTTTTGAATTTCTACATTAGGTAAGAACATGAATATTTAAAAGTTCTTGAAATAGACATATTAATTAAGTGGGTTTATACAACAACTTACATGTTTTGAAGGGATCTTAAGTATGATTATAAATAAATAATAAATTCATACCAATTTAGATTGTATCATGGTATCAAATATTCACATTGAATTTCTATCCAAAATGAGAAAAAAAAAAATTACATGTTTTTAAGTTGAATGTTATATTATAACCAAAAAGAAAAGGGCATAATAACCACACAAATGTCACATGGAGATAATCTTGCACAAACAATTTCAATCACATGTTACTAAACACACAAAAATGTGAAATGGAAAGTATCACAATGATATGTATCATTGTTCTTATTCCAAGTTCACAACATAAAAGTTTGAAGAAATACAAATTGTCAATGAAAACAAATTGCCAATAAACATGTTTGTCACCCTAAACTTATGTAACTCTTGCAATCTAATACATGCAATAAAAAACAACTAGAAAATTATGTACACAACATACAAACATGAGTTCCTTTTAGAAAGAGACTCCAAATATATTTCAATGCATTATTATTTTTGATGGACATGACAGGGTAACCTAGGTATTTTCAATTAATCCATTATTTCATACCAACTAGTTTATGTTTAAATGTTAGGGTGCATGCTCTAGTCCATATCCAATTTAACCCTATATAACAAAACAACATCATTATGCACCTACATTATGTAAGCATCATGCATGCCACATATAAATGATAGTGTCTAATTTGATCAAAAAAAGAAGTAAAGTTAATCATATTGGACATACCTACTTTGGAGGGGGGGGGTGTGAACAAAATCTACCCCCTTTATAGGTCATTTTGGACAAGTAGCTTAATCATGTAAGTCATTTTAATCACTATGTTAGCGGTCTAAAATATATGTTTTTGTAATAGTGAATAAAACATGGTGGTTTAACACAAAAAACACATGATTTGAGAAATTCAAGAAGGCAACATGAATAACTTCAAGCATATGATATAATCATTAATTTTTTTATTAAAAAACTTACCCTACAAAGCCACGTACTTGAATGTAAGCACGTGACAAAATCAACCATTCATAAAAAACTTGGACCTATGACACCACTTACTCAAAACTTCACTTGCACATATATAACACAATCACAACCATTCACAAAAAAACCCAACCCTACAACACTCTTGATTTGACTTCAAGAACATAATCCAAAATCATAAGCAACAATAAACAAAAACTTGATTAATATTAGTAGTGATGAGAAACACATGACAAAACGAAAAACAAACATGCAACCCAAGCTTAATTGAAGACCACATGAGGTTCTTCAATTTTCTCTTTTCATCATTATAAAAAGGCAAAATCTTAACATAATTTACACTAACTTACACCCAACTTTGCACTTATTGCTCCTTTCTTATGTTTCAATAAACCAATTTTAAATTTCATCGTAATTTCCTTCAAACAACCCCTTAACTTCCTTGATTAACTTTTTTGGCTCATAAATCAAAGTAGCCTTACATGACTAAAAACATCCAATGTATGTTTATTAGGTTTATTTCTAGCACATTTGATGTAACATCATTAAGCCAATTTTTGATAATCAAAATGAAACAATATAAGTTTTCAATCCCTAACCTAAAGTGTTGAAGATTAGTGATGACTTTAACAAGACTAAAAATTTGTTAAATCTCAATCTATTAACTCACAATCCTAAACACTTAACATGCCAAGAAAACTACATGAAAAAATTGAAATGCATGTTACATTTGCCAAATTAAGGGATTATTAGATTTTAATAATCATATGCATAATTGATGAAACAACTGTATAATTCATTTTTCAAAACAGATTTTATTGCATCATCATTTTTAATAATTTACCCACTAAAAAAGAAATCATCATCTTCAATTACCATTGCCTCCAATAATAATGCCCTTGTAGGGTTTAAATGAAAATAATCCTATAGCAAAATTGGATACACAACCTTAGTATCATATTTTGTCACAATTTGATCAACAAAAGAATTGCCCACATAAGCTTCATGTTTTTGTTGATCAAGTTGTTACATGCTTTATGTGCCCTTATCTAACTAAAACATCCATTAAATGTTGAGAATAACCTTTGTATGTTCAGAACTTGTGCCATCATCCTCAACTTGAACTTTTATAACTCCTAATTAGCATCACCCCATATGTAAGGTTGAATCAAATCTTAAATTTTGCCTACCTCAACTTTCACAATAGTGCATAAGGTGAAAGCAAAAACCAATGCATTTGACCACAACCCAAAACCTTGACTTTGGTTTAAAACACATTGTTTGACCACTAGTAGCAAGGTATTTGTAATGACTTTAACAACCCAATTAATTTGGTAAGTTAGCACTTTCAATGATGAATGCAAAGCATGTTGTTGTTTGTAATAAATAGAAATTGCATCTTGATATTCCAAAGTCCTTGGAACAAGAAGACATATGATGCAAACTTTGTTTTCACTAAAATTCTTATCATTCTAAGCAACATCTTTACACAAACATCATTATAGAAAACTATAACATGGATTTTAAAATATGAAAAGAGGAGTTAAGAGTATATTATATTTTTTTGACATGGCATGACCAAAACAAAAATCAACAAATGCGCATGATAATTGAAATGATAAACATGATACCACAAACCTTAAGGTGATGGTTAAAGGAATTACTTAATTAGACCCTTCATTTTTCACATAAACAATAACCTTATCAAGTAAACTAAATTAAATTTAACAACACCTTAACCTAGGCTACCACAACTACAATACAATGTCGTGCACTTTAAAAATACCCATAGTTACATTAATGGGCTCCCATGCATCATTGATAAAATTGACCACCATATAAAAAGGACACACAATGGACATTTTTGCCATGGTGGTCAAATTTACTTTTCTCATGGGCCAAAATGTGAACATTGACATTCACTATAACACAACAACACACAACACATCTCATGGCTTGTGGGTTATATGTATTGACAAGGGCACCCTCATTCATAACAAAAAAACCTTAATAATTGATAAAATGATGAAAGGGTTTGTGAACCATTAGTAACTTGAGTTATGAAATGTAAACTCATTGTCATATTTATTGTTATATAGTAAAGTCAAGTTGATGGAAAAGGGGGTGGCAATTGTTGATTCCATTGGATTATTGGTTACACACAAGTAGACATTTAACAAACAACACCCATAATGAACTAACAAAAAAACAAGAAAAAAAAAACCATGACCTTAAAACTTAAGCTTTTTAGCATTTCATTCAAACACCACACCTTAGCTAAAGAAAGTTCTGTAGCCACAAAAAAAACATGTCGGTGTGTAGGACTTACCTCTAAAAACTTTGTTTAAAATTTGTGATATGTGACAACAAAATAAGAAGATGGCAATAAACAACATTTGAAATTATTGTTCACAAATTCCAATAGGTAACTAAAGCACAAAAATGAAAGTGCAACAATATATGTACCTCCAAACTCCAAACTCAAAAGCACATTGGATGCAAGTTGGTGCAAAAATGTTAGAGCAAAAAAAATAACCTTCAAGCCTTTGCCCCAAAAAATTCCAAAAGAAACTTCAAATGTCATAGATTAACTTCAACAAACAAAAAGTGCATATAGGGTACCTCAAAAGCAAACAAGGTACCTCAAAAACTTTTGTTGAGAAATCATTGCAAGCATCATCAAAAACACATAATGACCATGTAATAACAAGTGTTATCTAGTTATTTATTTTTAGGACAAACCTCTAGATATCAACATAACAAATTTTTATTTTATAAAAAGAATAAGGATATGTATTTTTTAAATTTAGGAAATTAAGTACGTAGACAATTATGTATTCAACCATTTTAATTTCCCTTTGTCGGTTATGAATGAACTAGTTTTCAAATGTTGATAAATTATAGATATGTATATGATTCAATTATGAATAAACCAATTTTCAAATGCTAATAAACTATAAATATGAATATGGTAAAGTTATGAATGAACCAATTTTCAAATGCTGATAAATTGTAGATATGCCTATGGTCCAAGGTTATGAATGAACTAAAATTCAAATGTTGATAAACTATAACTATATATATATAACATATGAATATTACACAAAAACTTGTAAGTGTAGTAAAACAAACATGAACACCTTATCAATTCACCCCATAAATTGAAATAACTTGTGGGGGAATTGAACCTCAATTCTTGAAACAAAAGTTCTGCCCACTACAACACAAGCTACCTACAAAAAAATAGAAACCATCCCCACACCCAAAATCCAAAAGCCCAAGAGCTTGAGCAACAACATATGATGTTGGTGAGGAGTGAAGTGTGAAGTCCATAATTCATGCATAAAACCTACACACAACAACTGAAATAAATCACAATGATGAAAAAATCAAAGTGTAAGTTTTGGCTAAAAAAGAGACAACAAAATAAGATACACATTTGACTTATTTAATCATCATCAACTTCCAACTGTTGAAAAAAATTAGCCTCTTCAATTAAATCATAATTTTTTTTCAATTAAAGTACATTCAACTTTCATATAACCCTTAAAATTAACAATAGGCATGCAATTCAGTCATGGATGATCAAGCCATTTTCTTACAATGATGATTATTTGGTCTAGATTCTCCACTTGTAGGCAACAACGTCGTAAGGCTGTCAACACACCATCAAGGCTAAAAACACATTCAGTCTCAATTTGGGACCTTGAAATTCCAAGGATTTATTTGGTTAGAAAACCAACATTTGGAAATTGGTTTTTATGGCACCACCACTAAGATAGAGGATTTGCACATGTAGATGTAAGGATAGATAACCACCTAAATAAAGAAAGTTCTTGAGCAAAAAGAGCATGAATGGATTCGTCCATGGATGTTCCAACACCAAACATATTACCTTCTTCTTCTTAAGATTGAGAAAACACATCAATAGTAGTTGCACATGCTTGGGAATAGAAGCATTCAATTGGTCAAAACAAGCCATAAGTAGTGGAATCATTGCTTTTGCATCATATTCAGAAGCAAGACGAATTGTTGCACCATGGCCCACATAATTTTCTACAATTCGTAAAAATTTAAAACGAAGATCCAACATAATGGCAAACATTTTGTGAACATTATGTAAATCAAATGTTTTCAAAAACAAGAAGAAAGGTTTAGTCACTTTAACGACTTCATGTCACATATTTTTTTGCAAGGTGAAGAGCTTTGAATCAAATTCATCTAGAATTTCAGACCCATCACCAAGTCCCACAACCTCAATTTCCATGTTAAGTGAAATATTAACAACAGTAGTCAAAGCATTTGATAAGAACCAATGCCCTTTTGATTGATTCATCACACATGCACTCACAATCGGGTTCAAGCAAAAATTAATTGCCTTTGCAATAGCCCAAACTTGGGCCTTAAGAACTCGCTATTGTAATGTCACTATCTTCTACTTGCCATAACAAAGAAGGATGGCTTTTTTGAATCCAAAACATTCTTCAAACATAATGATTTTGCTTACAAATCTTGTTTCAACATGTGTTTTGAGCTTGTGAAGTGGCAATTTGCTTTCAACACAAGCTTTCTCCCACTCTTGCCTACCTTTCCTAGATTTTTTTGTCCAAGTAATTGTTTTCTATAAACTTGTTTGACCATCTTTCACACTCATTTGCCTTAGCCCTATAGAAACCTTGTCATCATTTGTAGAATATTGGCATGCTTTAGACAACACATGACCAAAACAAATGCCTTCATAAACGTGGGGAAGGTTTAGCAACTCATAATCAACAATGGAGCACAATGATGCAAGCAAAGATTGTAATTGTCGTGCCATGCATGAGCTAATTGTTTCATTTACCTAAAATAAACCAATAGTAGCATGCACATGCTTTCAAACTTCATAAAGATAGTTGATAACCAAAGCAAACATGTCAATGCTTCCTCTAAACATCCATAAATCAAATGAAGTAGAAATAGTTGTTGCACTTGCAAGTTTTGGCAAAACATGAATGTCCATAGATTTGGTAACCATAGCAGGAAGCACTTCTTCCACAAATTGTGAGCGAGATGGAAATAAAACATGAGGGCACTGGTGTAAGATTAATATTCTTAACTAGATATTCTCGCAAGTGGATAGAGCAGGCCTCATAATTTTGTAGACTCCTACAAAATATACAAATTAAGCTATTTTGTAGATGTCGTCGCCAATAATTTGTGGATGGGTCCAAATAAGGCGCTTCTGACTACACAATGGCTCGTGTTGCGGCCGGATGTGTATTTGATGGCTCATCAGGCCCATAATTGCTTAAGGATGGCGCGCTGCTTGGCCTGCATGATTCCTTCCAGCGACAGGTGCATCAGGGCAGTGCGGAACGCGTCCAGCTCCCATTTCAGGATCGAGAAGTCGCTCTCGATCGACGTCGTGTTGGGAAAGATGGTCGCGAGGCCACCACAGAATGTGCGGAGACGCTTGAACCGGGGGACATAGTCCCAGGCGTCATTGAGTAGCGTATTGACGTCGTGCTTGTCAATCACGTTTCGCATGTTCTCGTCGTCGTCGCGATACATTTTCACTAGGTCTCGGTGATCCGCTTCGATCTCCTCGCATTCGTCGAACGTCCAGAACTTCAGGAGACGGTCGCGGTACTTGTCGAGCACCTCTTGAATGAATTTGGCGGGACGCACTATGACGAGTTGCTGAGGCATGACAGGTGGCACATTGTGATCAAGCGGTTGGTTGTTCTCGTCACGCTCGGCCTTGACGCCCGTCAGGCCCGTGACGAGCATGATGGCGTACGACGCGATCTCCTTGATGACTGTGTTCTGGTCGGTAGTATTCAGCGCATCAAAGAATTTGCCAACAGCTGACCCTTGGTCGCGAATGTGATTCTCGATGCCCACGACGTTGATCCGCATTGACTCGATCGACATGTACTCGATCTCACCATCGTCGTCCTTGCTCTGGTCTGGATCGATGACCTCGATGCAGAACATGGCGGTCAGCGTGCCAATCAACGCATTGACGAACTCCGCCTGCTGTGCCACGAGCAACGACCGGCTCTGCAGCTTGGCAAACGTGATGTTGATCTCATCGACAACGGGCGCAACCGCATACGTGATTACCCACCACATGTCCGATGGCAGCTTCTCCGGGTGCTTCTCCAGGGTGTGTGCGATGATCGAACGGTGATACTGCTTGTAAAAGTTGAGGACACGACCGAGGTGCACCCAACGGTTCGTCTTCTTTGGACACTTGACGCCCATCTGGATGATCAAGTTGTGCTGCGACCGCAGATGAACAGAGAACGAATAGACGTCCTTGACATAGGCGCCGTTGTTGATACCTTCAGCCGACGACTTGACGATAATGTCGATCTGATGCGGCACACACCACACACGCAGCACATTGAACTCAGCGCACCGTGCGATGCGAGTGATGAGACCAGCGTGGCGCCCAATCATTGTGTTCTCACCGTCCGACGATGCGTTGAGCAGCTTAACGCGCCAATCTGGGTAGAGTGCATCGAGGAACTTGCAAAGCAGATTGTACAGGAACTCCGCCGTATGGTGAGCGAACAACGGAAGGCCGACCAGATGAAGGTTGCAGAGTTGGCCCTTGAAGCAGATCTGGACGCGTAAATTAAAAAATGATTGCTCGAAATGGGTGCTCGAGTTGAATGCGAGCGAGAAGGCCCAGACGGACAAGTCGCCCATCAAGTCCGAGATGTCTTGCAGATTGCCGCCGACCAAGACACGGACGTACTGGCCAATGATCAGGTCGTTCATGCCATTCAACGTGGCCATCTTGGTATGGTCCCTGGCATGCTGGATGGCAGTCGCTGCTTGCCTGAATGACATGCCGATCGAGACGTGGTCCATCG
>Ga0116229_10000582_pt1 | contig 50182 bp, 42 predicted proteins | sample S1TSphgellanicum_3_FD_87313 | JGI IMG/M metagenome (GOLD analysis project Ga0116229, IMG submission 87313) | Host-associated microbial communities from peat moss isolated from Minnesota, USA - S1T2_Fc - Sphagnum magellanicum MG | ecosystem: Host-associated > Plants > Peat moss > Unclassified... | reverse complement strand
TGGAACTTTTTTGTCGTGTTCACGAGATTTGACTGCTCTGGCGACATTGCGGCCCTGGGGAAGTGGGGCGGACAGGTTCGCCTCCGCGTACCCGGAACGGGCTGCAAGGATATCGCCGGCGACCTGGGCGAGAGCCTGGTGTCCACCATGGCCGCCGCGCGACCCGGATGTTCGCGCGGCGTTACTGGCGTAGCCGCCACCGTGAGGCGGCGGATCGGTGACGAAAAGCATCCACGCCCTCACGGGCGCGGCTACGGGCTACAGGGAAGCGAGGCAGCCGTCGAGCCAGCCGAGTAGTTCCGCGATGTTCGCGGTCGACTCGTCGCCCATCGTCGAGATGCGGAAGGTCGTGCCCTTGATCTTGCCGTAGCCGCCGTCGATGGTGCACGCGTGCTTCGTCTTGAGCGTGCTGATCAGCTTGGCCACGTCGATGTTCTTGTTGTTCGCGACGCAAGTCAGCGAGATCGACTCGTAGCCCGGCTTCGGAAACAAATTGAAGCCGTGCTTTGCCGCCCAGGCGCGCGCGAGCTTCGCATTCTCGAGATGCCGCGCGTAGCGGGCGTCCTGACCCTCGGCCAGGATGTCCTCGATCTTGCTCTGCAGCGCGTAGAAGTGCGAGATGCTCGGCGTCGTCGGCGTCATCTGGTTTTCCTGGTTCTTCTTGAACTCGAGGATGTCGAAGTAGTAGCCGCGGTCCTTGAGCGTCGCCGCCTTCGCGAACGCCTTCTCCGAGCACGCGAACACCGCCGCGCCGGCCGGCAGCGCCAGTGCCTTTTGCGTGCCCGCCAGCATCAAATCGATGCCGAGTTCATCGAACGGAATTTTCATCGCGGTGAACGACGAGACCGTGTCGACGATGAACTGCACGTCGGGATATTTCTTGATCACGGCGGCGATTTCCCAAAGGGGATTCAGCGTGCCGGTGCTCGTCTCGTTGTGAATGAGCGTGACGGCGTCGAACTCGCCCGTGGCCAGCTTCGCGTCGATGTCGGCGGCGAGGATCGGCTGGCCCCACTCGACCTGCAGCGCCTCGGCCTGCTTGCCGCACTTCTTGGCCACGTCGAACCATTTGTCGGAAAACGCGCCGCTCATGCAGTTGAGCACTTTCTTCGCGACCAAATTGCGGATCGCGCCCTCCATCACGCCCCAGGCGGAGCTGGTGCTCACGAACACCGGCTGCTTGGTGTAGAAAAGCTGCTGCAGGCCCGGCTGAATGGCGGCGTTGAGCGCTTGGAAATCCTTGGAGCGATGGCCGATCATCGGCTTCGAGAAGGCGCGCATCGTCTTTTCCGACACTTCCACCGGCCCGGGAGAGAACAGCTTGATGTGAGTCATAAGAATTGCAGTTTACGCGGCGTCCGCATCATTTACAGGCAAATTTTTCTCGTTTCAACCGCCCGGACACGTGCACAGCCAAAAAATAAGCGTATGGGGCGTGTGGGGCGTGGGTAAAACCGGGAAAAGCGTATGAGCCGTGGCGGGATACAGGCAATTTTTGCACCCCCGGAGATTTGCCTCCGCAGAGCGATGCCCAGGATTTCGCGAGCTTTCATGCGGGCATTATCGCACAGAAGCGGCGGAAGGCGGTAGCTCTGTATCTCCTCCATCCCATCGCGAGCTTAAAAAGTTTACGACGCGAGCGAAAAAATGAGCAGCCTGCCAGGACCAAATCAGCCGCTTCGAATCCGAGCGCGGCCAAACGCGACAACGGCTAATTTTCCCGGTAGGTCCGAGATTAAAGCGTCGTTCGAGAAGAACTCCCGGATCAATCGCAGAATCAGGGACAAATTCGCCCGCGGCGGCAGATCGAGAACGATCAAGCCGAAGTACTCCTTTGGCGGATATTGCCGAATGTTGGCGAAGCCGCCATCCGCTGTGATCAGGCACAGCCTGTTCGCCTTCGCGTACTCGGCGACTCGCTCATCGGAGCTGCCTCGCAAGCCAACATCGCGAACGTCGACCGCCTCGTGCCCGAGTTCAGAAAGTAGCGCTACCGTGGACCGGGGCAAATCCTCATCAACGAGGAACTTCATTTCGCCAGCGCAACGGCCCGCTCGCCGTCTACCAGTTCCGCCGCATACGAAAGCGCAGCCTCGATGTCGGCGACCTGCACGTCATATTCCCCGGCAACTTCCTGCCGCGACATCCCGCCCGCCAACGCGCCGATGACGGTAGCCACGGGCACGCGCGTCCCCTTGATCACCGGCTTTCCGTGATGAATCGAGGGATCGAGGACAATGCGGTCGTTCATGAAGTTATCCTAACGGAGAGCGGGCTTGCGGGCAAATCCAACAGCAAGCCTTCCTCTCATTCGTAAGCGGCGCTAATCCAAATTCCCATCCGTAATCGCGCCGAGGCATGCCTGGCTGACGTGGTCGGCGTACTTGGCGAGGACGCCGTGGGTCTTTACGGGCTTGCGGGGCTTGAGGGCCTTTTGGCGGGCGGCGAATTCCCTGGCGGGGATGTCGAGCGTGAGCTGGTGCGCGATGGCGTCGATGATGATGCGGTCGCCGTTCTTCACGATGGCGAGCGGGCCGCCGACGTGCGCCTCGGGCGTGATGTGGCCCACCACGAAGCCGCGCGTGCCGCCGGAAAAACGGCCGTCGGTGATCAGCGCCACGTCGTCGCCAAGGCCGCGGCCCATGATGGCCGAGGTCGGCGAAAGCATTTCCCTCATGCCGGGTCCGCCCTTCGGTCCTTCGTAGCGGATGACCACCACGTGGCCCTTCTTGATCTTGCCGGCGAGGATGGCCTGCAGCGCGGCCTCCTCGGAATCGAACACGCGCGCGGTGCCCTCGAAGCGCTCGCCTTCCTTGCCGGTAATCTTGCCAATGCCGCCGGTGGGCGTGAGGTTGCCGTAGAAGACCACGAGATGGCTGCTCTTCTTGATCGGGTTGTCGAAGCCGCGGATGACGTCCTGGTCCTTCGGGTACGGCTTCACGTCCTTGAGATTTTCCGCCACGGTCTTGCCGGTGACGGTGAGGCAGTCGCCATGGAGCAGGCCCTTATCGAGCAGCATCTTCATGAGCGGCGTGACGCCGCCGATGGCGACGAGCGAGGCGACCACGTACTTGCCGCTGGGCTTGAGGTCGGCCAGAACCGGCACGCGCTTGCCGATGCGCGTGAAGTCGTCCTGCGTGAGCTTCACTCCCGCCGAGTGCGCGATGGCGAGCAAATGCAGCACGGCGTTGGTCGAGCCGCCGAGGGCGATGACCAAAGTGATGGCGTTCTCAAACGCCTTCTTCGTCATGATGTCGAGCGGGCGGATGCCAAGCTGGAGCAGGCGATGCACGGCGGCACCGGCGTTGAAGGCGTCCTCTTTCTTCGCGGTGGAAATCGCGTTCTGCGCGGAGCTGTTCGGCAAGCTCATGCCGAGCGCCTCGATCGCGCTGGCCATGGTGTTGGCGGTGTACATGCCGCCGCACGAGCCGGGCCCGGGGATGGCGCATTGCTCGAGCGTCTCGAGGTCCGCGTCGCTCATCTTGCCTGCGGCGTGCGCGCCGACGGCTTCGAAGACCGAAACGATGTCCACGTCGCGCTTCTGGAAGCAGCCGGGCAAAATCGTGCCGCCGTAGACGAACACGGCGGGGCGGTTGAGCCGCGCGATGGCCATCATGCAGCCGGGCATGTTCTTGTCGCAACCGCCGATGGCCACGAGTCCGTCGAGCAGTTCGCAGCCCATCACGGTCTCGATGGAATCGGCGATCACTTCGCGCGACACGAGCGAGTACTTCATCCCCTGCGTGCCCATGGAGATGCCGTCGGAGATGGTGATGGTGTTAAAAATGAGCGGCTTGCTGCCCGCCTTCGCGACGCCTTCCGCTGACGCAAGGGCCAGCTTGTCGATGTGGATATTGCACGGCGTCACCTGGCTCCAGGTGGACGCGATGCCGATCTGGGACTTTTGAAAATCACCGCGCTCGAAACCGACCGCATGCAACATGGCGCGGCTCTGCGCGCGTTCCGCCTTGTCGACCAACTGGCTGGACCAGTGGCGATGGAGCGACTTCGACGATGCGGCTTTTTTCTTGGGCGATTTCATGAGCCTTTCAGCTTACGCCATCGCCCGGACGGGAAAAGTCCGAATTTACCGTGCCGAGAGCATCACCGAGCCGCCGCTCTGCAGAACGAACGGCCCGACCGACTGGCCGATGACAACCTGCAGGCGGATACGAGTGCCGGATTGGACGTTGAGCAGTTCCGCGGGCAGGCTTTTTTCGTCCGTGATCTGGCGGTTGCCGATCATGACGACGACCATGTCCTCCCGGAGCTTGGCGTCGTCCGCCGGGCTGCCGGGCTCGATGTGCGTGATGAGCAGGCCGCCGTCGAGCTGGAGGTGCAGGCGCGTGGCGTCGTCCGGCGTGAGGCTCTTCACCGAGATCCCCAAAAACTTGCGCAGGATGTCCACCTTGCCCACCGACGCGGCCACCGGCGGCGGCTTGAGGCCCTTGGCGATGGCGATCGCGTCGTTGGCCCACGGGATGACGATGTCGCTTGGAATGGCGAAGCCGATGTTCTCGATCGCCGTGCCGGAAAGCTTCGCGGAGTTGATGCCGACGAGGCCGCCGTTGAGGTCGACCAGCGGGCCGCCGCTGTTGCCGGGGTTGATCGCCGCGTCGGTCTGGATCAGGTTCTTGTAGACGTGCTCCGCGCCCTGGTCATCGCTCACGGTGAAGCTGCGGTGCAGCGCGCTGAGGATGCCGTGGCTGACCGAATTCTGGTAGCCCGCGGGGCTGCCCAGTGCGACCACGGTTTCGCCGAGCAGGTTGGGCGAGACGTAGGTGAGGTCGAAGTAGGGATACTGCGAGGTCTGGTCCTCGATCTTGAGCAGCGCGAGGTCCGCGTCGTCATCGGCCGAGACGATTTGCGCGCGATACTTTGAGCCGGAGGAGAGCGTGACGTTGACTTCCTTTTCCTTCTCGGCCAGCGCGACGACGTGCGCGTTGGTCAGCACGAAACCGTCCGCGGAAATGATGAGCCCGGAGCCGATGCTCTCGGCCTTATGCCTCTGCACACCGCGATATTTCCGGAAGTACTGGTCGTAGACCGTGTAGTACTGCGGCACGGTTTCCTCGGCGTTGATGTTGACCACCGCGGGCTGCACGTTCGCGACGATCTTCACGATCGGCTCCTGCGTGATGTCGATCGCTCCCGCCGTCTGCGAGACTTTGCCCTGTGGCGCGGAGAGGGCCGGCGCTTGTGGCGCGGGGGGCTGGGTGGTGGTGGCGGGCGGCGGCGCGTTCTGGGCCCAGGTGAGCTCGCAGAGCAGCAGAAGGGGCAGCATGCACAGAATGGATGTCATAGGATTGGTCCAGTCTTCACTTATGATTTAACTCAGCTAGGAATCAAGTTACGAGCATGAAAACCGGCGCGGCCCCTCGCTACCAACCGCCGCGTGCGTTGCGCGAAACGACGTTCGCGCCGCCGGGCGAACTGGAGGTGCAGGCGCTCTGGTTCGAGCAACTTTTCCAGCCTGTCCTGGCCACCGACGACGGCCGCAAGGTGGAGATCATCCAGCCCGGCTTTTGGAATCACACCGGCGGGCCCGACTTCAGCCGCGTCGCCGTTCGTTTTGAGGCCGACCCGAAATCCGGCGCGGAAATCGCGGTTGGAAACGTGGAAATCCATTTGCGCCCCGGCGATTGGAACGCGCACGGCCATCACGCCGATCCCGCGTACAACGAGACCATCCTGCATGTCGTGTGGGACCTCGCCTCGGCCAAGCCGTTCTTCCCCGCGACGGAATCGTTTCGCCGCGTGCCGCAAGTCGAGATGAAGTCGCAACTCCTCGCGCCGTGGGAGGAATTGCAACCGCTGTGCACGTCGCTCCTGCAGCATCCCCTGCCCGATGCCGTGCCCGGACGCTGCTCGCCGGAACTGGGGAAACTTCCCGCCGGCACGATCGCGGAAATTCTGCGCGCGGCGGGTCTTTTCCGCCTGCAGCAAAAAGCGCGTCGCTGGTTCTGGCGCGGCAAGATCGCGGGACCGGAGCAGGCTGTCATTCGGAAAAAAAGTCGGTTCAAAACTCTCGGCAAGTCAGTTCAAACGCCGTAAAGCTTTGATTAGAGCTTACTTGGCCATTTGCTCCTCTCACGCGGTTTAATCTAGAATGTGCGCAGGCAAAATCGAACTCGGACAGCCCTCTCCACCCGGCCTTAAGTCGGTTCAAAACTCGATAACTCCTTTCCTGCGATCCGTTTGATGCTACACCGAAAAGGTGCTGCCGTGCTCTCTCGGTCTTCAACGCGAAGAAAGCCTTTTTAGTGGTCTCTGCCGAGTCAAAAAGAAAATCGGTTTTCCTGCCGACGTTTTTCTGTCTCTCCTTGGGATTACGAGAAAGATGCGCCTCATTCCTTCCGTCCCGGTCTCCATTAATTCGTTGGTCCGAGCACTACCTGCACCGCGTCCTGACGAGGCAGAGCGTCTGCTTGCTAACCATACGCTGTATCCCTTCTATGAACCCCTCTTTACCCCGAAACTAGCCCAGGCGTTAAAGACCAGATTTCTAAATGGAAGGCATTCAGCTAAGGAAAGGAAGGTTCTTCGGGAAGAACGGAGCGTGAAGTTTTGTCCTATATGTGCAGGCACCGATAAGCTCCCTTTCCTTCGCAGGAAGCATCAACTGATGGGATACACAGCCTGCATTGAGCATGAGGTTCGTCTGGTCACCATTCAATTACCACGCGAGGCAAAATTGTTTTTCATCGATCTCGACGCCGCCATTGAACAGACGCAAGCAAAACCCCGTCCCTGCACCGCAACCGAACTCGACCTCGCAAGAAGACTCAACGGCTTACCAGCCACCATCCACGGAGAAAATCCCGCTCAGGTTCTAGAAGCATTGGCACAACGGTATGCCTCCCTACATGGCAAACGCGACAACACCAAGCGATTCGATGAATTTTACCGCTCCCTTTCGATAGAGCCGAAGACGTTCAAACTACATAAACATTGGTCACTCAAAACTTGCACGATCTTTGCTGGCGTGCGCCTTTTCAGAACCATTGCCCTCTTTCACTACTGCGAAAACACGAATCCGAGCCCGCTAAAGGGTCATAGTCATTTTGATCCGCTCAACCCGCGGTCAGAAGAGCTTAAACCCGTACCCATCGCCCGACCGAACGGTCGCTTCTCATGCCGAAATCCGACCTGTTCACTCTACGGCAAAAATAAGGCCGTTATCATTGGCCAAGGATCAAACTTTTGGAAATGGATCTTCAAGTGCAAGGCGTGCGGTTACACTTATGAAGCAAGGGTGCTCAAGGGAACGCTCATGGCCGTTACATTTGTGTCGGCGGGGCCTATGCTTGAAAAACTTGTCTCCAATCTGTGGCCCACCCATACATGGCAGGCAATAATGAGGAAAACGGGGCTCCCTGACCCTGAACTTGTGATGATAGGGCGAAAGCTTGGTTTGCCTTTTGAGGGCAGACCCAAACGTATTCTTCGGGCTCTCAATTATCCCCACCGGGAGCCGAAAAGACATGGACACGCCGAACGTTGCAAACGAGATCTACTAAGCTTTTTCGCTACCAATCCGGGCTATCATGAACTGAAGAAAGACAGGCATTTGTATTCCTGTTACTCGAATCTACGGTACTGGGATGCCCCGTGGATCTTCGCAAATATCTCACCGAACCTGCGCCCGTATTTGAAGCAGAGTCCGCGAAGTAAGCGGGAGCCGGGGATGAATGTTCACCAGGGAAATTCCGAGCGCCCGTCCGACGGCTGAATAATTCACGGGTTTCCCCTTACGCAAAAGTTCAGAAACGATCTTCGGGGCTCGACGGGCATACTCCTCATCCCGGACCTCCCAATCAATGCCAGGAGATCCGCCTTTGCGAGTCTCGACGTTGCGGTGTCCCTTAAGCCATTCCTGATCGTGCTTCTGCAGCCACCGCAACCCCGGCTTTCCGGCTCGAATCAAATCAGTCTGGCTCATGGCCGGATACCGACACCGATAATCGAGAAATGCTTTCCGGTGCCCATCCCGTATGGAAACGACGTCCCGGGGCACCGGCTCCGCAAACTTCGACCAGGTATTGCCCAATAATCCCTTGCGAGGAAACGAAAGCCCAGTCCGCGAGGCGAATAACGTCACCGTTCCTGGCGCAACTCCCAGGCGGCGCCCCATCTCGGTTACGCTCACCTTTGGATCGTTCCACCAGGCTTCAATTTCCGAGGCACGCAACCGACACACCGATGGCGGCTTCGGAACCCTGGCCTTGACCGGTTGCTTCTGAACCCGGCCAAGGGTCATCTCCAGCAGGCTGGGTTTTGCCATGGCGGCAAAAAAGTTCTCCGCGGTATGGCCAAGCGCACTCATGAGCAATAGATGCTGGAGCGGAGAGTAGCAGGTCCGGCTGGAGCGCGAGGGTAGCAACATCTGCTGCGGCCAGTCCTTGGCCCAGCCTAGCGAGCGACTGGCGGTCTTCATCATGGCAGGACCGACCTTCCGGGAGACGAAGTCTCCAAACTCCGGGCATATCCTTCCGCTGGGCCTCACCAAATCATGCTCGCGGAGGGCTGTACGGTAAGCTCCCGTCAATCGCACTGGACCAGGACACTTCTCATTGACGTTTAACAGCCAACGGCAGCTCTTTGCCACGTTCAGACAAACCTGGACATCCCGATCGCGGACCGGAATCCTTCGCCCCCTGCCCTCCCTTACTTGCGCGGCCGGAACAAACTCTTGGACCCGCTCCCTGCTCGCCCACGACGCATCGCTGTAAAATAGAGCACGTTCATGCCACGGACAGACAAACGCCCCCGGGCACTGATGGGTGCGGCGCCAATACCGCTCAATTTCTCTTTTATCGTCTCGCTTCCAGCACTCTGGGCAATACCGCAGGCTTGGCGGCGTCCGTAGGCGAAGCGAGGTCAGCCCTTTCACCTTGCTGCCTTTGCCGGCCTCACGGGTCGTCATGGCCTCAGCCACCTCCTGACGCCGTTCTAAAGGAACGAAGGGTGCGTAAAGAGGAAATAGGGTGGCCTTCCACAAGACGTTTTGGGCGTCGCCAAGAATCCCCTCGGCCTGGTCGGCCACGATCCCCAAGCGCACCGGTAGGTCCACCGACGACCGGTGATGGTCATCGCCCCAAATGAGCTGAACCAAATCTTGTCGATAACGCAAATAAGCTCTCACCCCAACCCTTGCCACCCAGGAATAGAGCAATTCGTCTGCGTGGAGCGGAGGAATCCTTGCCAACACGCTACGTTACCTCCCGCGTTTTGCCCATTTTCTGGTACCCAGCGTAGGTAGGATGGTCTCCCTTGTGCCTCGGCTTGTGGCAATCGCTCATCCGCCGGGGTGTGACCTTTCCCGCCCGCAGCCTTGCCCTGCGCTTTTTCTTCGGCTCATCTTTCTGAGGCTCGGACGGGGCTGCTTCCCCGTTTTCCTCGGGCTGACCGCTACCCTCCTCAGTCCTGTTTTCCTGAAAGAGATTTTTCAGATGGCCCATTTGAAGATCGGCGGGAGGAACCCATTTCTTATCGTCGTTGTGGAGCCCAAGCAGAGTCTCTTCGATAGTCTTGGCGTTCTGGCGGGCCGCCTCCTCGATAAGCTCGGGAGTAATGACCTCGCTGCCACCCATCTCCCCCTTCGTAATGGCCAGGCGCTGGACCCACACGTAGAGCCGCATGGTGATCTTGATGAACCCTTGGGAATGACGGTACATGGCCACAATCAGTTCCTCGGTGAGCGGAGTCTCCACGTTGGTGAACTGGACCGGCCACAGTTCCTCCAGGAAGAACCTCCATTGCCCGCAGCCATCGAGCGGCAATTTATCGTAAATCACGGTGGTCATGCCGCACATGCGGTGCTGTAACTTGAAGGACTCGTTGAATAAATCCCTGGCATCGGGATTGCCAATCAACACCATGGGAATCCGGCAGTTCATCAGGAGGAGCCAGAAATTGCGCAGGCTTTCATCACCACGGGAAAAAGCTGCCCTTATCATCTCGACTTCGTCGATAATGACGGCCGAGACGTTGTACACGAACATGTAGTTAATCAGTTCCGTCAGGGCGAAATCCTCAATGTTTTCCCGCGAATACTTTTTAATTTTACTCGTCAGATCCAGCCCCACAATTGTTCCCAACTGTGTAAGCAAGGCAGTGACCGCCTGCTTGGCTGATGTTGCCACGGTATTGTGGAGGTACAGATAAGGGACGTGCTTAAAGGTCTCACCATCGGCACGCTTATGGACGATGAGACGATCGGGGTACAGGGTCTGAAGCAATTTCAAGATAATGCCGGACTTGCCGCTGGCCGGAGGCCCCCAAATGCTCATCGACGGCGATTCTTCACAAGTCAGGTGTGAAACCAGATGGCTGACGCCACACTTCAACTCCGAGATCTTGTGCTCTTCGCCGAGGGTACGCAGCAAGGCGATAATCTTTTTTCGCCACTCCCAGAAGGCTTCGTCGTTGGGATTGCGGCTCAAGTTGCTCGACTTCATCAGGATTTGAAACGCCTCGGCGGTGTCCAGTGATTGGAGAAAGACAATGAAGGCAGTACGGACCAGCTCACAGATCAGCTTTCGCACTGCATGCGGAAGCTTTCGGTGGGCACTGCTGCACTTAGGAGAGTAGGTCAGCAGCCTCCCCAACTCGGCCCGGTCATGTAGCGGCATCGAGGCACAGATGAGATTCTGATCCCACTCCGGAACTCCGATTTCAGTGTAGACGGCGTCTTTGGGCTTAAGGTTTCCAATGGGTATATTCATAATTTTTTCCGGCGGAGGCTGCGTAAGAATTCGATATTGGGATCGGCGGGTTTGGGAGGACTCGGCTTTGCGGCGGGTGCAGGCTGCCCACTCTTTTTGTTGGTCGCGCCAGGCTCGGGCAGGAGACGCAATTTGGGCACGGGCGAGGTAGGCTTTTCGGCAGGACCTTTTTGCCCACCCGGGGCAATGATGACTGCCGCCGCCTTCTTGTGGGCTTTTCGGACCAATGCCGCTTGAAGCTGTTGGGCCTGCACGGCGGTCTCGCCAAAGCTGTAGGCCACGGGAGAATTAAGATGTTTCGCACGATCCTCCTCCTCGGCGACAATTAGGTTGATGAGTGCTCGGTGGTCCGAGTCGATTTGCAGCTTTTGGCGACGCCGGTATTCGATTTTGCCCTTTGCTTTTTTCTCGAAGATTAGGTCCATGTCAGCGAAGGAGAGCCGTTGTTCGCCGTACATCGCCATCTCCTTCTGCGCGAGCTGGAGACGGTACACTTTTCCATTCTCAACAACGTAGATGTAGTCGATCAAATTGGGCTCATAAGCGACCATGACCCATTCCGAATTGCGTCTGCGCTTTGAAAAGAAAGACAGCCCGTTGAGTTCCCTGCTCACGTAATGGAGCTTCTTGAAGTTGAGCCCATTGCCCTTGATGCGAGCATGAAGGGTTGGAAGTGTAGAGAAGCTCAGGATTTTCTTGTCAGGCACCTCCCTGAGCAACCCTAAGCCGCGTGCCTTCGACCACTGCCACAATCCCAACGCCGAAGGTGCTATTTCCTTCCGAATGGCATCCGTCGGCATGAACTTGTCATAATTCTCCTCCTTGAGACGCTTAAGCACGGCGAGAATGAAGATCTGCTGCATTGCTTCAGGTGAAATCTTGCCGTCGAGAGGACATTTCGGGTCACCGAATTGCCGTTCACCGCGGGTGTTGCCGGGAAGCATCTTGATCTCATGCTCTTCGAGGACGCCAAAATATCGCTCCACTGTTCCCTTGTCGGTCGGGTTGTACGCACGCTCATTTTCCAGCGCGATATGGTATCGCCCGAAGAATTGCCCGGCGCGCCGCGTGCCTAGTTCGCCGTTATCAGCGAAAGCCCTGGAGCAGAGTCCATGCACCGGCCACTGCTCTTCCTGAATCTCAACCCCGTAAAGTTCGCAATATGGGACCTTCGGCAGAAAAGCGGATTGCATCAGCAATAAAGCTTCCTGGGTTGAGGAATGGGCCATGGAGAACCGACTCCCGGCAATCATTGGAGAGGCGACATCGTGGACAGCACCCAGGCTTCCCCGGCCAATCTTGACCGGGTAGTAAGGATGACGAAGCTCGATGTCAGGAACGTGAAAATCAATCTGGTAACATGCTCCCGGCATCTGGGCTCGGGCGCCCTCACTGCCGAGAATCTCTCGAAACCTGTTTGTCCACTCGCGTTCTCCATAAAGGGCGATCATCTTCTCCTGATAATCGACGTCGTGATAATGCTTCTCGAAGATTTCAATGGTTGGCCGTTCGGACTGTGGCTTGAAATTGAATAGGATTTCGCCATTTGGTCCGATGGTCTTGCCGTCGATACACTCGGTCTCGGAGAACTCCTGGAACAACTCAGGCACTTCGGCACCAGTCTTCATTTTGGCCGCAATGAAGTTATTCATCTTCTCAGCCAGCTCGGGAGTGATGTTGCAGCCTCCACCGTCTCCGAGAATTGATGGAGCGCCGCGCTTTGCCTCACCGATGGCCTTGTGCTTACCTTTGCCCCCACAAGCATCAAACCGTGGCACCAAGGCATCGGGCGTCATCCCGAGGGTGAGGAACAGCCCAAGCCATTTGCCCAAGATCTGGCGGGAAGTTCCGTGTCGCTTGGCGACATCGGCCAAGGCTTGGGATTTTGATTTTCCCAACAGTATGTCCAATCCAAGCGCTATGACGTCTGAGACCGCCCGGTGTCGCCTGTCTCGAATTCTTAGCGCGTCTTCCGTCCGTAACATCTCCCCCTTGTCTTCGATGATAATTACTCGTTTTTTAACGACCGTTATTTTCGTCGGAATAAGCCGCTCCGGTTGATGCGTGGCGGGATGATAAGCATGCTCTTCGAGGATCACCATTTTCCCGGCTTCTAGCCACCGGTTCACTTCTTCAAGTTTATGCGCTCGCAAGCGTAGTTTACGGCATTGCGAATACGGGTCGGAATGAAGCGTGAAGAAAATTACCTGGTCATTTCCCTGCCAGACCGCGCGAAAGCACTGGTTGCTGGTGGTGTCCCGGATGACGGCGTTAAGCAGCAACTGCGACATACTGTGTGCCCTCCGAGTTGAGAATTCGCGTCTTGCGGCATTCGCCGTACCGGCCCATGTCAAGTTTCTGCGACAGGTCAATCTGCCACCGCCCCGAGGCGATGAAGTGCCAGTAGGTCTGCATGACGGTGCCTTCTGGCAGGCCGAGCATGTGACGGCATGACTCGGCCATGTCCGCAAACGAAGTAGCCTCGTGCATCACGCCTTCACTCCAGAACCGGACCCTCTCGACGTCATCGGGAGAAAGAGTCAGGTACTGCGGATCGGCGTGAGCACGGATGATTAAGAGATTCTCCGCCTTGCGGTGGTTAATTTGATGCTCGGTGACGACTCCCCAATCCCAGCCCCTGGATTTGTAGACTGCTTCCTCGATCTCGAATTTCTCTCCCACCCGCTTGTCGTCCAAATCCTGGGCGTACTTCATAGTCCGCCCGCAAATGTTGCCGTCGAGATACCGGATAAGTAGATCGGTTACCACGGGGACCAAGCAGCCTTGGAAAGTCGGGTGTTGCAGTTTTAACTTATTGGCAGCAGCGACCGATTCCTCGATGGAGCAAGGCACGTACTGTTCGAGTATGTCCTCGACGGTCTGGTCGTGGTCGAAGAGGACAAGCGACTTTGCCTCCAAGAGGCTTAAGGTGTGGTGATCCCGGCCCGAGCGAAACCCCCGGATCCAGTTTCGCTTGCCAGTGTCCTTTTTGAATTCCGGCACCTCAGTCCAAGGTCGGTAGGTCGGCCCACAGCCCCGCCCGCGGCCCTGAGCCAGCTTTTTGGCCGCGTCCGGATGAATCGGGAGATTGTTATCGAAGGTACGCCGTTTCATTTACTTCGATTGCCTTCAAGTTGAGGAAGTTCAACACCCCCCATTTCCTCCCTGTCGGAAACCATTCTCACGAGAGACACAGCGGGCCAATCTTCGCTCGCCTTGACTTTCAACTTCGAGTTCGCCCCGGTTCCGGCGCCCCGCCCTTCCTTGATCCAGCGCACGTGGAGCGGAATCATCAGCGCAGCCAATTCCTTGGAAATTACCATGCATGGCTCAGGTTTCATGAAGTATGGATGAGGTAGCCGCGGCCTTCGGCAATCTTCCTGGCCGCCTCAGGATGGACTGGAAGATTATTATTCATTATCTCCCGCAAGGTTGTGGACGAACCTGGCTACGCTGGCCGACTTGAATTCTCCATTATCGGCAACAATCTGAGCAGGGAGCGCGCGCTGTGGGAGAATTTCCGCAGCAAGTATCTGCTTCACTGCATCGGCAGGAGGACGCCAATTGGGATGGATACCAAATTTTAAAATACAGGACTCGATAACGCCGCGATGATCTGCTCGACATGGCGGACGCTGAATGGGTTTTTTATGCGACTTCAATGTCGCGAAGAGCTGCGCCGGGGATGTTCCAGCGCCTTCGACGGTGAGTAGAGGCTGCTTTTGGTTTTTCATAGATTTTCCTTTCGGTTGGTCGAAGAAACGATGCTTTTTTCCCTCCGTCGCTGGACAAGGTTTGGGGGCAAGAGTCTGGGGCGCTTCGGTTTATCGTCGCTTACGGCGACGATAAGGTCGCGGGGTTGACCACAAACCCTGTTGTATCCCCACTTGGTAATCTCCACTGGCGTCGGATGGATGTGCGCGGAGCGCGCGTCCGACGGTACCAAACGATACTTCAACGCTTGCCCGTTCCAACGGATGACACTCAACACCAGCACTCGCATGGCGTCTTTGAAGGGCAGACCGACCAAAGCCTTGGAAAAAAGATGGAGCGCTCGTTCGACCGCCCTCATTTTCATTCGCACCTTGTGACACGGCTGCATTACCACCGTTCCAACGCCCAAATCTGCCGCGACACCGAAGACGTGGTCCCCAACGATGATGCATGGCAGACCTGTTTCTGCCCAATCTTCCCCGCGGTACTCGATCCCATTCTCTGAGCAAAGAAACTCTTTGTTATACAACGAGTTAAGGGTAGCAAGATCATCGTGACCCCGCCCGGGAGTCAGGGAGAATGCTGCGATGTGTGGTACCCAAGCATCCATCATTACTGAAAGCCTCGTTGGGGATTTTCTCGGATTTTGGCAACCGAGAGGGACGAGAATGCTGCTCATTAAATGCACCTGAGCAGGGCAAAATGTCTTGAGGCAATCGGGATGCAGGTAATTGGCTTTCCGAAAAGCTACAGAAGTAGTCATAGTTCGCTTTAAGATCTTATGCTTGTCGCACGGAGGTGGCATGGGATCGTCGCTATGCCCTGCTTCGGCGCTCATAACAGCTTTGCTTTCAGGCGTTTCATCCTGGGGGCGTACCCCGCCTTAGTGCTTTGGATACCGCGATGGTTATTTCCAGTCCGAGCGACTTCTGGAGGTCGATTCCTCCACATTGAAGTATCGACAATGACGAAAGATCGGAGCAGCGATAGACGCTTTGCCCTCGTGAGGTCTGGCGAAATGGCCAAATCGGACATTTTCGGCTCGTCCGGTTGGGAAGCAAACGCAAGATCTTTGTTGTGGTCCATGTTATAATATAGGTGATTTAGTCGCAGAATATGTCGCATTGTGACATTTCGGATGTTCGGGACAAAATTTGGTAGTCAGCTTGGTCATGATTGACAAGAGAGCCGCATTCAGTCACAGTATATGTCGCACACTATGTTCGACCTCAGTATCAGCGCTGCCGCCCGCAAATATAAAATCAGTCGGAGGACCATTCAGCGCTGGATCAAGGCGCGTAAACTCCACCCGTTGGACGGCAAGGTGATGGACTCCGAGATCGAGTCAGTCATTAGGGAACACAATGAAGACGCCGAGTATCGGCCGGGAAGACGACTGGGAGCCCGGTGGATCAACACTACCCCGAAGTTACTGAGGATTAGGCAAGAACGAATGTCTTATGCTCGGGCGCAGTCACATCTTGTGCCCCGACTGGAGGAATACCTGACTGCTCTGAGTGACGAGAATTTTTACTGGTTCATGGGGCAAGTTGCCCAGCATGCAAAAAGGCGCGAAGGCGTGAAAGTACACCCCTATCTCGTATCCTACGTGAATAGCTCGCAATCGTAGTCGCGCTCTGAACTACCGGCGCCTTTGGGAACGGCCTCAACCAATCAGTTAATACCCAAGGAAGCGCGTGGATTCTCCGGTGTTAGAACGTCTTGGCGCGCCGTGTTTTACGAGATGTCGCGGTTCCTTGGAGCGCGTAGATCGCCGGTATAAGGTAGTCTTCTGCCAAGTGCCTGCGGGGCACCAGCCACAATGCGGAAATTTCCCATGGTCTTTGCCGCAAAAGTAGCTTCGACACAACGTGAGCGACGCTATCAAAAAACATGCGCTCTTATGCGGCACGCAGATGCTGTCCGATTGCGTCCGTCAGAATCAGGTAATACTTGTCCGCCGCTTCAACATCCTTGGCGTGAAAATACCAGCCTCCACCCAAGCCGACGCCGAGCCCGATCGCGAACCCTACGGCTGTACCGATAGGGCCCATGGAAGTTCCGAGCGTCGCCCCCTTCGCGCTCAAGCCGGCGACCTTGGCTCCAATAATTGCCACAGCCTTGCTCACGACGACCTTGGTGCCAATAATCTGGGACCTGCGAGCGATCATGGAATACGTTCTGCCCCTCGTAACATCCGAGTTTGCGAGAAGGACCTCACCCGCCGCGTAAAGCACAGATAAGCCGCCATACAACTCCAAGTTGTGCCCCTCCAGTAGGCCGTGCCCGGTCGAGTCACCCGGACCCACACCAGGAAGGAAATCAATCATGCCTTCGCTGCCGAACACAAACGCCTGTTGGGCTCCAACACGGGCTAGATTGCTGCCAAGGCCATCGAAGCTGTGATTTCGGGCGTAACCTGAGACCAACACGCTTACGATCGCCAAACCCTCTGTCGCAACAACCTCGTCCACGAACCAGAGCGGATGAAGTTCAGCATCTCTCGCTTCCGAGATGTCGCGGCCCAGGCTCTTGTTATCCACGCCCATGCTTAGTTCATGGCTGGCGGGATGGACATTGGGATGATCCGAAAGGAAATCTTTGTGGGTACTCTGCAACCAACGGTAGAAGTCGTCTGTCACCGTGAACTGATGCGCCTGATGGTCATCCACGATCTTGCTTTGGAAATTGTTCCAGCTATGTCCGGCATAATCCTGGTAGGTTTGGCCATCCAGCCCTATACGGTCGATGAAGCGGTGGTTTAGCGGTCCCGGACTCGTTGCATTCGAGTAATAGGGGAACATGTGCTCGAAGAAAAACCCGCCAAAGGAATTATTGTGGTTGAGACTGGATGCAGGGTGATCGTTGAGATAAGAGTGAATCCCACCAGCGGCGGCCACGGCGTTGCCACGATTGTCCAACAACGTCGCCTCTAAGATGGACTTGTCATGCTCGACGTGGAAAAGATCGTAGTTGGCGTATTGGAAGTCCGCCGAGTCTACGGAGTCAAAGTAGCTCCGTGATCGCTGTGTCGCCGTGGTGCTCATCGAAATGCTAATTGTTCACCGTGTAAATCGTGACCTTCTGACTAAAAATCTGATCGTTGATTAATTTGCGAACGGTCTCGTAGTCCTTTTTAACCAAATCAATCAATTTTCCATGCAGTTCGTAAAACAGGCGGCTGACACCAGGATTCAGCAGGTTCTCGTCCACACGATTGAACACCTTGGGAAATAAGTCCGCAACCAGGTCCTTGTAGTTATAGAGAGGGTTAAATGATGGCTCCCTCTCCTTAAGCTCAGCTTTAGTCTTGGTTATCAGCCAAAGCGCCCACGAGTTGTAGGCCCGATGCTGTTTGTCGCCAGCAAGGTACTTCAATTCCAGAAAATCCTTGTGGGAAATGGCGTGGCAAGCGTCATCAAATACGGTGGTACTCAGCTCGGCAGCAACAGAAAAATAGAACGCGCAAATACCCATGGCTTTGTCGATTTCCTCAAACAGATGGCCATGGAGGATTTCCTGCGAGAGATCTTTGCGCACCGAACCGATTCTATCGAACGCCTCTTTTATCCCGGCTTCCGTGAGCTTGCCCCCGGTCAACCTTGCTTGGAACTGGTATCTTACCCTTGCCGCGCGCACGGCATCGGACGCCTTCTGAAGGTCAGATAAGCCGCTCGATTCGGAAGCAGTGGAGAGCAAATGCGCCAAGCGAATTTCCAATCGTTGCAGTTCCAGGTTCGATTCAGACTTTGCAGGATCAACTCGTGATGCCGCTTGTGTAATCTCGTCGCATGACCGACGTAACTGGGTTACCAGTTTCTTTTGGCGGAACCTCTCCTCCGCATCACGAAGATCCTCCGCCGGAAAAGTCAGCACGAGCAGACGCCTGGGAATGTTGCCTTCAACGGCCTCATCGACATTCATTCGAGAGCGGATGCCTGCGGTGGCCGCGCGATCAGCTTCCGCTATAACCTGGCGAACGCGCTGGTATATCTTTGGCAATTCAAGCCAAGGACACGTCAAAAGGTATTTTTCCAGCAGGGTGTGCAGTCTCGCCAAGATACTTTCACTCCTTTGGTAATCGTTGCCCTGAAGAGCATCAGTTACTCCTTGGCGGGCCTCTTCGATGAGCTGTGAAAGCGTTGCCGCAACGAATTTGGGCCTCGACAGCCTCGCCTCGGTAATTATCGAAATGGGAACACTCCCTTCGAGGTCTTGACTGTCCTGGGCGTAAGAGATCAATTCCTGATCGTCGCGCTCTTCTTGGGTTTTCCAATCCCTCTGGCCTACGGCCCAGTCACTCAGTCCGTGAAGATCGCCCGCCATGCCCTCAATTTTTTTACTAGCCTGTGAGACTTCCTCCGCTTTGCTTCCCAAGACCTGCGCCTGCTCCCCGATCATGAACTGTAAATCCTGGCGAGCGTCAGCAAACCTCTTGGCAAACCAAAGTAATATGCAAACGGCAAGACCTTGGAGCACGAGTCCGATGGCTAGAATAATTGTCATATTCACAATGGAGAGTTAGCTGGCTTTACCCACGAGGCCAGTTTTCCATCGAATTCCGCGATGAGAGGAGTTCCGCTGCCCCCTCGCGGCAGAAACGGTCGATTTTCCGGGCCTTTTTCTTCTCAACCTCGTCAGCTACCATCTCCGCGGCCTGATCCGGATGAGTGAATACACCATCGTGGATGGCCTTCACACCGTCTTCCGGCAGATGTTTTAACCCGGACAAGCCGACCCAGTCCATGAACTCGCCAACGGGCTTCGCGTATCCCAGAATCGCTTTCTTATTCTCTTTGTGCCAACGCCTGATTTCCGCAACCTTCTCTGCCTTCTTTCTCTCGTACTTCTGGATGATTGGCTCGCAACCAGGCGCAAAAAGGCGGTCGTAAACAGACGGCGTAAATTCAATCCGGGCAAGACGGGGCGCCACCACGTAGGATTCCAGAATATGGGCGGCCGATGAGCAGAGGTCTCCGCGTAAGACGGTGATGTAGGACAAGCCATGATGGCTCCACCCCAAGAGGTCTTTCGCGCTATGGCCGTTGAAATCGGTTTCGGGGTCGATCCCCAGCATCTGCCGAAAATTCCATTCGGCTTGCTCCAAGCATCTCTCCCTGGTCTGCTGATGAGTGGTGGCACCTGCGTCTCGAACCGCGATAAAACCCGCGCGAATATCTTTTAACGTCAGTTCCTTCACCGAGTGTTGGAGGTCGTCGAGCTTCCGCGAAACCTCGTCGAGCTTTGATGCAAGGCTACTGAAACACATGAATTGAGCCTGCTCGGAATCGACGAAACCTGCTTGGAATAGCAGGATTGCCCAATCGGTATCGTTCACGTCATTCCCCATACCAGAATTCACTTGCGATGGCATCGTTTTTTAGACGTTCACCACGCAGGAGTGTGGTGGACAGGGGCGTAAGGCCTTCTAAGGCTCGCGGATTATTGAGGACTAGGGCTGCCTAAGCTTGTTGCTAACTTGGTCAGGTCATAAATCGACACATTAGTAGCAGCTTTGTCTCCGGCGATACTGAAATCGCCACCTACCATCAACTGATTGCCATTGAGGGCAAGGTCAGTTACAGCGTTATCGCAACCGGAACCGAGATTTTTCCAAGTTTTCCCGTCGAAGACAGCGACGTTTTTGACAGGGACGCCATCAACATTCTTAAAGTCTCCGCCCACGATCAAAAACCCATTCCAAGCGACGGCCTTTGTGACATTGCAATCCTTTGCGACCACCGTCCAGGTTGTTCCATTCCAGGCCGCGACTGACACCTTTTCGGCCTGATCTTTCCATGTCATATTTCCGCAAGCGTAAAGGGTACCTTTTGAATCCACGCATAACGTCTTCACTGTACCTTTGAATCCATCGCCCAGTGTTGTCCACTGATTCCCGTCCCATTGCGCGATGCCTTGGGCAACCACCCCCCCGGCATGCTGAAAATCACCGCCAACGTAAAGCTTGTCGCCCGACGTTGCCAAGGCAAGACCGCTCCCATCAGTCAAACCACGGCCCATGGGCGACCAGGTATTTCCCGCTAAGACCGCGATATTTGCTAAGGGTTGGTCGCCCAGCCCTGGTTCTCCTGCGCCTCGGAAATCACCCGTTGCAACCAACTGACCCTTAAACTCCGCAAAGGCCTTAATTTGAAATTTCATTTGTTGGCCCAAGGGCGCCCAGGCATCGTTCACATAGGTCGCCACTCCCCAGAAATTCGGCATCGAAGGCCCTTCAAATAGGGCGGAGGCAACAATGTTACCCTGGTATGTGGAAAGACTCTCCACGCCGCTCGCTGCATTTTCACCAAACGCTTTAAACTGCGGGTCGGTTGGGTGCCATGTAGCGCCATCGTAATAAATTACGCCTCCCGATCGAGCATTGCCTGCCGTGACATCGCTGGATTTGGTGGCAAGACAAAACCCTTTGCCATAAGCCGCAAGACGAACTATCGCCGTCCCCCCCCTTCCTGCGTCAACTAATCCTTCGCCTTCGCCCATCGGGACAATCGCATTATTCCTGATTTGCAGTATTCCCTCCGGAAAAATGGGCAATGCCTTAACGTCGTCCATCTGCTGGCTGTAGACTTCACCTCCTACGACTCCGGAGCGCACCGTGACTACAGATGTTGCGCCTGCAAAATCCTCGCCGCTCACAACCAACCCGCCAGGGGTTGAAACTAACTTCGATACCCGACCTCCCGAGGTTAGGGCATTAATTGGGCTCATCGACTGGCCATCCCACCTCCAAAGAAGAGGATCGATGAATGTCGTAAAGTGATTTGCCCTGACTGGCTCAACCGCAACAACCCAGCCATTCCCATCGGCTGCAATCGCCGTCGGCTTCCTCGCCTGCCGGTACATCGACAACCTGTAGTTCTCGTTACCCGAAGCATAGGGATCCGATAAGAAATCCACGGGGGTCCAGGCATTGCCGTCGTATTGCATCATCAAGATGTCTTGGGGGCTGGTTTTCCCATTCCTAACAACTGGAACCTGTTTGAAGAATCCGCCCATCAGGAGCTTGTTTCCTGAAGACGAGAGAAGATTCACAGTAGCATCTGTTCCAGGTAGCGAGGCCGGAAAGGCAGACCAATCGCCATTTTGCCACACAGCGAGAGAGCGGGCCTCCACTTTCCCCGCCGAGGTGAATGATCCACCCGCCAAGACTCCATTTCCGTAAGGCGTTATACAATTAACGGTCGCGGCACCACCAAAAATACCATCGCCTAAAGGTTGAAAATTAGTTCCATCATAAAAAGCAACCCGACTCGCAGGGACAGAATTTATTTTGGTGAAACTGCCCGCGAGATACAATCCATCACTTGTTACAGCAAAGGCGGATACTCCTCCGTCGATCGGAATGTCAACCTGCGCACCATTTTGGGCAATCCGACAAAGACCGAAGGACGCTCCAATAAAAATTTGATCTTTATATTTGGCGACGCATGTCGGAATCGAATTAAGCGCGAGCCCACGACCGACTGGAAACCAGTTCTTACCGTCCCACCGAGCGATCCTGTTACACGCAACTCCGCCAGCCGTTGTAAAATCCCCGACGATGATTAAGTCCTTACCATCCTGCCAGACATCCGCTACTTTCCCGTTTGTGGAGGTGGTAAAAAACGAGCTACTCCAACCTTCGTTCTGGACAGCCACCAGAGGATCGGCGCTCTTTACCCAAGGATCAGTCGGATTAGAAAGATGTCCGTCAAGACTCGCTTGCAGCGCCTTGTTTAAGGGGTCTTCCACTTTGGAGGGATTCACGGATGTCTTGAAATACTCCTGTAGCAAAGCAACCCTATCGTAATCAGGGTGATTTCGTTTGTAGCTACTAACGAAATCGGCAAAGAAGGCGGCGGTGGATTGATATTTCAGACCCCGAATTTCGTCGTTAAGACGTTGCTCAACTTTGTAATAAGCCTCATTGGCTTTCACAAGATCGCTTCCGGCCTTTGACGAGTCCGATGTGGTGTATTCTACTCTCGCTCGATATGCATACGCCCGCGCGCTATTAGGGTCTATGCTGATCGCCTGGTCAAAATCCTTGATTGCCTCCTGGGGATGGGCAGTGCTTTGAAACGCGAAGCCTCGGCCAACGTAAGCCTCCTCATCGCTTGGGTCGATATTCAGTGCCTTATTGAAAGCGCTAATGGCGGCACTGAAGTCTCCTTCGCCTGATTTCAATGCACCGAGCCTGGTAAAGTCATCAGCGCTTTGTGGATTCGTCGCAAAGTCGGCATTTGAATTCTGTGATGGGGAGTCGTCGCCAATGGCTGATGGCTTCACGCCAAACTCATGCAACAGGTCATTACGTTTGCTTAGGAGCGGAGCCTTTTCACCTTGGAGTTTATCAAGGATGGCCTGATTCCTAGACACCATCGCATCCACGCGATCTAAATCCTTTTGAAGGTACTGCTGATTCAACTTTTGTTGTTCTAATTCAGAATTCCTTACATTTTGTTCGATCTCCGCATTGCGGGCTTGCGCATCGGACTCGATCTTTTGGGTTATACTATTCACGTTGGCGATTGCCGCCTGCGTGGAAAGGTTTGCTCGGTATGCGGCGATCCGCCCGTAAATTATCCAGAACCCTAAGTAGAGCAAAAACAACCCGCCCAACGCTTGACCTGTGTAGATCAATATTTTCGTATTCGATGTTGAGGCCTTCGGCTTTTGGGGCAAAGGCGGCGGCGCTTTTGGTGCGGCAATAACCAGCTCATTACCCTGTTCCGTAGCTTCGGCGGGAAAAAGTTCGCCTAAAGGAGCCCAAGATTCCATTCCTTCACGCCAAGCCGGCGTGTCAGACAACAGGCTACCGTTTGCCAAATGCCCTCGAATTTCATCTTCAGTAAAGGGGCCGGTTTGCTCCCCGGCCTGCAAGAGATAGATTTGCATGACTTACCAGAAAAGGAGGTCCACTAATTTGTCCAGGTCGATGTGTTGATAGTTCGCCTGACCGAACCGTATGTTGACATATCCTTGCCGCACTTTGCTGCCCTTCTTTGTGGTGGTGGGATAATCGTCGAGGGACTGCATGAGAGAATTAGCGCGCCCTCCAAACATGCTGTACGAAGAAGGTTCGAGAGTAAGGGGATTATAATGAATCCAGATGACGCATCCGCCCGGCGTGCCTCCGAGCGTTCTTTTAACGGCGTATATTCCATTAGTTTTATTGGACTTGGTTTTAAGCTGAACAAATCGAGTCACGGAGGCCAGTTTTAAAACTACATCTATACCACTGTCATCAATTTCCGAGCGCAGGGTTGTAAGCAACAATGGAGTCGAACGAACGGCAAGGAAGCGAGCAAGGTCGTAAAGCAGTCGATGAGTAAACAGATTCTCGATGTATGTTGAGTGATGTGTTCGGAGATCGCTGAGTGTCATGGCCGTGGTCAAAGCTCGTTGACACTGCCAAGCGCCATGCCTTGGCTCAATTTCACATTATCTAGCAGGACTTGCATGGTTCCGTCCGTGCACTGGTAGTACCAGAGCATTTGATTTTCGATTACTTGAAATTTCTGGGGTGGTCCTAATAACCGTAACAAATTCGATTTCGAGACCCGGATGCTACCAGTGGCACCGAACAATGGATTGGCTTTCGCAAGCCTGTCCCTCCACTGCTGCTTTGTAAGCGAGCCGCTCGGCGCAGGTGGCACGGCGGTACGAACGGGTATGAGCCCGGGCTCCAGCTCTGACGGTAGATTTGAAGGTGTGGGAACAAACTGTGTGGTGTTGCTTTGAACAGTCGCTGAGGAGGAAGCGGGCAACGGTCGCGCAGACAGCGTCACTGAGAAGCTTTGGTTCTCCCCGTTTCTGTTCACCCAAAGCTGGACAGTGTCCCCAGGCGCATGCTGCCTCAGCATAGCTACAAAAGCCTGCGGGGTGGCAGGTGCTGGCTTGCCGTCCATCGACACCACTACATCCCCGACTTTCAGGCCCGCTTGCTCTGCCGGAGAACTTACCACCACTTGGTGTATCCGCAGTCCTGGGCCATCTTTATCCGAAATGGCTGCTCCAAGATAACCTTGAAGCGGAACGCCAATACCTGGTGGAGACGCTGTCGGATTCGCAGGAGGCTGGTCGATGTGGGCGTCCGTTACTTGGGGAATGCTCGGGGGCGGCTGAATAGGCTGCGGCAAGATCGCGGGCTGGGTAACAACTGGGGGCGGAGCAGAGGACGCGATTGAAGAGGACGTTGTTGAAGCAACGGTGTCAGCCGGAATCAATCCTGGTGATGAACGGACTTCCGGTGGCGCGGAAATGACCTGGACAGTCGTGGGTGCCGAAGAGACAGAGCTTTCGGCTTCTCCGCCTGTCGGCACGATTGAGGTCAGTAGAGGACCTTCCCTTCTTGTCCCAGGAGTCTTCGCCGCGAGTTTAACATGAAACTTTATCTTCGTTCCACCCCTTCGCACCACAACTACTAAACTATCGCCCGGCCTATACTGATTTACAATGTTCTGAAAACCCCAATGATCTTGAACGCCGGAAGTTATGATATAGAGATCGTCTAACGCTTCGATCACATCACCAGGCCGCAAGCCTGCCTTCTGGGCTGGTGAATCAGCACCAACCGTAGTAATCGGCATCCCCGATCCGTTGGAATTCGATACAGCAACTCCAAGGAACGGCTGCGCGTTCCCCACTTCACCGGGCGCAGGGCTGTCGTACAACACCGTTGCATCGCCTGATACTTGATTCGGATCTTTGTTGAGGCTAACACTAGCGTTTCCTTGCCGGAATCCCTGCTGCAAAAACCCGACGGTAACCTGTGTGCGGTCGGGCAGCGAGCTGACAAGTGCCTGGAACTGATCGATACTTACATTCCCAAGATCCTTTCCGTTGAAGCTGGTAATAATGTCTCCTTTGGCCAACCGCGCTGCTGACGCCGCTCCGTCGAAGTTAGTCTCCAGGATATAATACCCTTTGGGCATGTCGGCGAAGGTTGGCATCATTGCAACACCAAGAGCCGGGAATCGTAATGAGTGTGCCGTCAGAGGATGATCCGACAGTTCCATGGGATCGACAAACTTTCCTCCTGGGCCACCGGAGTTTTCATTAATTCCCGAGTAACCCATCAGCTTTCCTGGTTGCTCAGGAACAAAGTACAAAACGCTTGGTTTCGCCGATTGTTTTCCATAGGCCAAACCCCAAAAAAGCGGATGTGGGACATCAACACCGTCCGCACTGCTACCATACTCCTTATAGGTATAACGACCAGGCCCGCCATAATCGTAAAGAGTACCATCGGTATCCAGCGCTGAAAGTTGTAACACCCAATCCACCCGGGAAGCCGGAGCCACGCCCAAATTAGAGGCAACGGTCGCTTTGGGTATAATTGAGGCTTGGTACGTCTTATAAAACTGGGGGTAATTGATGTCCTCCATTTTAACCGTCTGCGATCCATCGCCAGCCCGATCAAGGAATGTCAGTTTGAAATGATCCAAATTGAGATTCTGGCCAAAATAGACCTTGCCCGGAGCTGACGCAGACAGAAGAGGCTGTTTGGCTTTCCTAGCGATGCCATCGGAGATTACCTGTGCCCGTTTTTGAAGGTCGCTAAAGGCAGCTTCCGTAGGAGTGAATCGGGTGAATCCCGTGAGCGCCGCATCGGCTGTCCTTAAGTCTCCCGAATCCACTTTCGCCTGAATCGCATCAAGGAGTCCGTTGCCAAAGGTGACCATTTTGGTTACCACGGGAGCCATCGCCACGTCGTCGAGTGAAAGGGAGCGCAACCCAACAAAGGCAGCATCTGCGCTTTGATAATCGCCCGCCGTCAGGGCCGCTTGGAACGAAGCTAGTGCAGAAGTTGACTGAGCGGCGGCGAGCTTGCCCTGATACGCTGCTAGCCGGTTGTCGTCTCCATGGCCTGCGCTTATTCGGGCAAGATCGGCCTTCGCGTTGACTACATCGCCTGAGGCGAGTTCAGAATCAACTTCTTTGAATTGGTCATCGAGTGATCGAAAGGAGATGATACTCCGGGGATTGCCATAGACCAACACCTTGTAAATCGTAAAAATCGGCAACCGGACTTGCTCACCAGTTACCAATGTCTGTGATTGATACCCTTGAAACTTTGCCTCGCACGTGACGAGGGTACGGATGGGCAGATTCAGCCCCTTATAAATTTCCTTATCATTGGGAACCAACACTAATCTCTGACTGTTCTCGTGATACATGCCAGTGCTCTCGGCTTGCAAAATAGAATTCTCGAAGTCCGCGTGCGGCAGCTCGGAGGTCTGGAGCATTACTTGTAAGCCCATTTGCGAAACCAGATCGCCCACCATCCCCTCATCCTGCACCTGTAGGATGAGGACGCCCTTGAGGGTATAAGACTTGTTCGGCTCCAATTCCGTTGGAAGCTGGCCCATGACACTTTCAGCATCACCCCTGCCCACAGAAGGGCTTGTCGCCGAAGTCCCCTTATCGCCGAGAGCATCGACGGCTAGGAAGAGCACTAGCGGCGCTAACAGAAGCAAAGAAGAGCGATTCATTTAGATTCCTCGACGGTCAAGCCTTGCAGTTCGGTCGTTGTATCCGCGACATGCCTTCCTCCACATCGCCTCCGGCCATCGGGCAATCAAGAGCATAGTTAATTTTGACGGACGTCCCGACAGCTTACGATTTGAATGCAAATCTGCCGGGGGCGATTTTACGAAGTCCCAACTTTTTGCCCGCGGTATAAATCCAAACCCTAAGAGTAGGCGTGTGGATTCTTGTTTTCTCGGCAATCTCTTTGACTGAAAGCCCGTGGTCTCCGGCAGCATTGAGCGCACCAAGAACCAGCTCTTCAGTTTTTCCTTTTCGGCGCCCTTTTCGAGCCGTCCTGGTCGTGGGATGCATCTCTTTGGCAACGGACAAGCCAGTCTCGAACTCTTCCAGACGCCGAGTGATCTGGGCTAGTTCCAATAACAACGCCTCCTTCTGCCGGATTAGAGGAAGCATCTTTTCCAAAATTGCGAGATTAGGATCGGTCATGCGGATAGAGTGGGCCGGGGTGGTTACTGAGAGCACTTCACAAGAGAATCTGGGGAGCCAGTCGTAGTCATATTTTCATTTGTCAAAAGAACATTCTTACTGGTTTCATTATTCATCGGCAGTCGAACCATCCAGTAGTAGCGCTCTTCCGAAGCTCCCGTGTCACGACTGCCTCGTGCGACTAAAACATAATTACCAGTGTTCGGCACCGAAATGGAAAATTTACCGTCCGCATCCGTTTGGCTGTCAGTTAAAGGAGAAGGCAGATCATTGAAAAAGCGAGCGCTCTCAAGCCACGTTTTCTTTCTGTATGCTACCATTTCATAATTGCTCTGTTCCTGATTGAGTTCGCTGCCAAGTGATGGATAAGTGTACTGCGGATTATAGATTGACTGGTGTTGAAGCGCCTCCAGCGTGGGTTGATCGATTTGTTTGTAGTTCTCCAGATATTCTTGCAAATACTGCTGTTGTTTAAGAAGCTCTACCGAAACTGGAATAATCAAAGCTTGTAACTCATCCTCGCTGTAAAGTTGAACATGTATTCCGCCGAGTTTGATGTTATCGCCGCCCTGCGTGGCGATAAACACCTGTCCGGTAACAGTGACCTTAGTAGTTGAGGAGTAATCGGTAGAAGCTTTGGCAACAGCAGGCGCGATTAAAGCTCGCAGCTTGAGTTCGCTTTGAATGTATTCGTCGTTTCTTTTTGCATCCGTTACCTCAGGATCGTATTTGTGGCGAAGGTCGTCAGGTAAGTTCTTGTAAGGAATTTGAATGAGTCCGTCCCCTTTCTCGTTAGCGATGTCCAAGGTCATGTTTGTAAAGCCGACGAGTTTATAGTATCTATAAATCTTACCATCCTTTGTGACCAAATCGTTGACCCCGGCGGGAGCTTGATTGGCGTTTCCTATAACGGGCGGCGCAGTATCGGCAAGTGCTGGAGCAGGCTTGCCTGTCAGGGCTGCGTAGTAATCTGCCGAATAAAAGCAGAATTCATGAGAGCGCGTTACATAAATAGCATAAGCGCCGTTATCATCGCGTTTGTACTTCTCATCAGCAGTCGAATCAGCAATTTTTAACCAAGATTTCGTGTTCGATTGGGAATGCAGAAGCGTGCGTTTTTGAGATTCAGATATTGCTGACTTATCCAGCTTGCTAATATCTTCTCCTCCCACAGTTCCGTTAAAGATAACGACAGCAAAGTTAAAACCATCTTTTTGGAAGAGGACAAAGTTACTACCGATCCCCTTGGGGGGTTGTATTTCGGGAGTCGGTACTGGCTGCCCGTAGCGAGCAATGCACTGGTCTAGGGTTTCTCCCAAATCCCCACGAGAGATCGACAATGGGGAAAACAGCAGTAGACCTATGGCACTAAACAGTAATATTTTCATACCAGGTTATTGCGCCTCGGTAGGTCGGTAGTGTGGTGGAATTTGAGGCAGCTTCGCTGATGTAAGCTAATAGCGTTTTATTGGTCAACACCTATCACGCCCATTAACAGACTATTGTCTGTGGCTCCTTCACGGTCATGGCTGCAAGCCTTGGTCCGTGTCACGGCAGGGATTATCAACAACCTTCGGGCCTCTGGTAAAAAAGCACCGCCTAGCCAAGAAACTCTCCCAAGAGGCGTTGGCTGAAAAAGCCGATGTGCATCCTACCTACATTGGCCTGCTGGAAAGGAATCTACGCACGCCCGGAATTGATGTGGCCGAGAGGATCGCGAAAGCCCTTGGTTTAAAATTATCCCTATTGATAGCGGAAGCGGAGCGAAAAGCTAAGGAAGCGTGATTTTTGCGTGCCGCGATAGGATCGAGGTCGCCGAAGAGACGCGGTTACAGGCAACGCAGAAGGGTGGTCGAGGCGTCGCCCGGCCTACCCGCTAGCGCACTGAACTGCCGGCGAGTTACATAAGGGTTTTCTGTTAGACCAAACGCGCGCGGGAGCGGAGAGTGTTGGTCACCGCCAATACTCGTACAACAAGACGCTAAGATGGATTTGGTTGCCTTCCGAGTTTCGGGTGCGAGCATACACAAGCGGTTGTTGTGCCGCGCCCGCTCGCCTCGCTTATGGCCCAAATGATTCCCGAAGATCTGCCGGCCAAAGCATCCGGTGGCGAGCAGCGACTCTTTCAGATTTTGAGGCGATTGCCCGACGATGTCGTCGCTTACTACGAACCGCGCGTTGAAAATCGCCTCCCAGATTTTGTAGTCATCCTGCCTACCCTTGGGATCCTGCTGATCGAAGTAAAGGGGTGGTACTTGCCCAATATCATCGCCGCAGATCCGCACTCGGTTCGAGTCCGTCACGACGAGCGCGAGATCGTTCATGCCCATCCTTCGCGTCAAGTGAGGGAATACCATTTTGGCCTGATGGACCGCTGCGCCAAGGATAAGAAGTTCTCCGAGCTGGTGAATCTCTCCGGCAATCATGAAGGCAGACTGAGCTTCCCGGTTGCGAGTTTCGCGGTCCTCTCCAACATCACTCGCCCGAGCTTAGATGGCTTTCCCAAGAGTCAGGAGGTCTTCCCATCGTCAGCCGTCGCCACCAAGGATCAGCTTGCCGAATGGGAACGCATCGGTCCGGACGGTCTACTCGAAATCTTCAAGGGCTACTTTCGGTCGGTGGGATTCACGTCTCCGATGAGCCCAAACCAGGTCAATATCGTCAAAGCGATCCTGCATCCAGAAGTGCTACTGTCTCTGGACTTTCCCAAGGGCCAATCCGAGGAGCCGACGGTTCGGGTGCTTGACGCGAGACAAGAAACTGTGGCACGTCAGATTGGCTCCGGCCACCGCTTGATTTTTGGCGTAGCCGGGTGCGGCAAGACAGTGGTACTCGTGGCTCGTGCGAAGCTCCTAGCGCGACTCACGCCAGCCCGAGTGCTCGTGCTTTGCTACAATGTTGCCCTCGCCGCATATTTATCCGAGGAACTGACGCATTTCTCCACGGTTACGGTTATGAACTTCCACGCCTGGGCGGCGAGTAACGGCGCTCAGTGGGACAAGAACAATGATTCAGAACTCGGCCAGAACCTACTCGCGATTTTACGGAATGAGGGTCCCGATTCTCACCGCTATGATTCGATCCTGATCGACGAGGCTCAAGACATGGAAGCCGATTGGTTTTCTTGCGTGCTGGCCGCGATGAAAGATCCCGCAAACGGGGACCTCTTAATTGTCGGTGACAGCAGCCAGGGCGTGTACCGCAGATCTAGCATTAGCTGGAAGCAGATTGGTATTCGGGCACAGGGACGTACGCAGTATTTGGAGCTGAATTATCGCAATACCCGCCCAATTCTGCGGTTGGCCTCGCTCTTCGCGTCAGCGGACGGTGCTATGGAGGAGGATGCATTAGGTACCATACGGGTTGATCCCGAGAACTGCGTCCGAAAGCATGGTCCTGATCCTGTTTTGCTGAAGAGAGCCAATAAGCGAGAAGAAGTCGATCGCATCATTCGCGTCATTGAAGACCTTCTCGACGGCAGATGGTTCGGCCATGAAGTAACACCTGTAAAGCCCGAAGGGATCGGGATAGTTTATCCGCGGCTCCGAAAAGAGGATCGAAAAACTGTCCAGGATCTTTGCGCCCGGCTTCAGACCAATCGGCAGGGTTGTCCGGTTGTTTGGCTAAGTGAGACTTCTGCGTCCCGGCGCCGAATTGGAGAGGCAGGCGTCAAGATACTCACCATGCACGCCGCCAAAGGGCTCCAATTCCAAGCAGTCATAATTCTTTTCGCAGACGAATGTCCTGCTCATTTTCCAGATACTGATGAAGCGGCCGAACGGCGTCTTTTCTATGTGGCTCTCACGAGAGCGGAGGACTTTCTCGCCGTCTCCTGCTCCCGATCCTCGAAGTTCATCGCTGACATCGAGGCAGCCCTCGCTTCTGGCGGATGTTCTAAGCCGCAAACATCGACCTGAAACGCCTTGGCTTCGGGCGTTCACCGAAACGGTCGATGATTCGAGGATAACCTCAATTCGTCACAAATTCTTCGCGCCCGCCGCGGCTCCAGCTTGGGCCTTTTGCTCGGTGATGGCCTTAATTTTTGCATCCACAGACTTACTGGTAAAATCAGCGGAGCTATCGTCGCCAAGGCCGTCTGTGCTCCAAGTCAGAACGCAGTCATCGCCGTTCCATGTGTCGGTCTCTTCCATCATATTTGAAGTTTCATCCGGTTGGCCATAGGCGGCGATTAACGCATCCTTGAGGGCGAGCGAACTTTGCTTTCCTTTTACGCGGACGATCACGGATTGGAGAATGTCTTGAACAAAGTCGAGCTGGATGGAGTCAATTTCGGCGGCGCCCAAGGTCTTATCAAAGTCTTTCACGGAGTACGGGGTCATGTCCGTCTTAATAAATGCCTCTCCTGCCTCGATGGAATTGGGATCGAATTGCGACAGCGGCGTGCCCAGTTTGTAGGTGCGGAATCCCATCTTGGCATCGAGCGCAGGATGCTTAGGTGCAGGCGGCGGAACGGGGGCGTCCGTCTGTGACGGTACTACCGGAGCATTGGTGAGAATGCTATTTAAGATAGCGGCGCCAGTCGTCGTGGCGGTGTTCGTAGTAGTCACTGGCGTTGGCGCATCTGTTTGCGAGGGCGGTGAAGGTTCTGAGGCAGCCGCTAGTTGACTGGAAATGGTCGTAAACGTCGGAGTTGGACTCACGGAAGCAAGAGCATTGCTGGCCCTATAAGTGAACAAGATCAGTCCGACAATCGCGGGCACCACCAAGCTGAATAACAATAGAAGTACACCACCAGCGACGCGGCCCTGTGCCATCGCGACCACGCTCAAGATCACGGCGACGAGAAAGAGCGGGATATAAAAGATAAAGGAAAAGAGCGAAAAAAACATGAAGCCCAGTCCGAGCAGGAGGCAGACTAGGCCGCCGAGTAGAGCGCCTTGTTTGACGTTGGTCTGGACAACACCTGAATGTGAAACAGGTAGCGTCACTGTAGTCGGGGCAGCAGACGTGCGCCTTACTGGTGCAGGTGCCACCGGCGCAGGGGCCGGCAGGGCTACATCTTCGAGGATCGTTCCGAGCGGAGCCCAGTCAGGTAAACCGTCGTACCAAGCAGGCGACTCCGCTGTTAGTTGGCCTTGTGCCAAAAGTTCATGAAGCTGCTCAGCGGTGTATGGCCCTACTTGTTGGTTATCGACCAGAAGATAATATTCCCTCATGCCTTGGCCTCCCTTGGGGTTAATCTCGACAACTTGAGACTAAAAAATGTGGACCGACGAGTGCTAAATGCCGGCGGCGATTCCGCCTCATGATTGAGCCTCGATGGCCGACGGGCTAGGTATGATTTCGTCCTGCTCTATCGCGAGCACGTCGCAATCGCACAAAAGGTCGATCAGTGTGTCCAGGCGATCCGGCATCCACGGTAAAAGCAGGTCCCCAAGATCTTCGGTCGCGCTGGTGGTCGCCTCGATTCCTCGCTCTCCAAGGAGGAAGCGCAGGCGTTGAGAACTCCCGTCGAAGCGGGCCAGAGCAACGCGCATGTGCTGCGAGAATACAAGATTTGAAAAAATCTCTCGCAATAATTCCTTCATGGGCATTTTGCGACGGGCCTTCAACCACCCTAAGAACCAAGACATGCCCATGCGATCCGAGCCTCCGAGACTCATTAATTCTTTCATCCGCGGATCATCTTGCCGCGACAACATACGCCAGTACCAGCCGGCCAGCATTTCAAGGGCATGGCAAACGGCAAAATCATCTTTGGGTGCTTCGACGTACTCAAAAGAGCTGTGCCAACGGGTGACCTCGGAGTTCCAGGATCGCGAGGTGGCGAGGTCATCGTCTTTCCACAGCGATCCTGCTTTATGCCGTAGGATTGAATCAAAAGAATCTTTGAGCCTGTTTCCTTTGGAGTTCGATCTCTTAATCCAGTAGTCCACGATGGCTTCAATAGAGTGAAGTCCCTCTTTGAGGCCGTTCTCAAAGACCCAGAGGAAAATCTCAATCGCGTACCTCTGATGCTGCCGCGCCATAAAGCAGGACCACCGCAAATGCTGTTCCTGCATCTCACGCTGGTTGAAATGGAGCTTCGAGCTGTCCTTCATCAGTCCGGTGTACCAGACTTCCCGGAGTTCCGGCGATGATATGGGGCCGACCTGGTCTAAGGTTTGCAAGAGTAGGCGAGCGGTTAGAGTTCGCCCGTATCCAGGATCTTGTTCGCTGGCGGGAAGCAGACGCCGACGAAAACATGATTTCAAAGCTTTGAATTCGGGGCGTCTAAAACTTGCCGGATCGAGCCCACATTCCCCTAGGCTTTTTACGTCCTGCCAGTTGAATTCTGGAGAATCAATCGTATCGAGTAGCCTGAAGCTACTGGATTTTCCCAAGGCGTGCTCTACACCCTCGGCAATCTGCTTTGTTTCCGGATCATCGCTGACGACTGGAATCCGTATGGGATCGGTCCCTTCGCGTATCAGGGAGCGGTATGATCGGATCAGGTCAAACGCCTGTAAAGCGGGGCCATAAACGGCGGCACCGAACAAGCTGTTGTTTACCTTGCGCCTGGCGTCCTTAAAATTCAGCGACGCAGGGAGCAGGCATCGTTGGGTGTTGCCAATTTTATTTCGCAATTCCCCGGAGGCCCTTTCGAGATTACTATCAGCTCGCAGCGTCAAGGAGAGGCCCACTTCGATTTTTTCTCGAAAGACCCGGTAGTTCTTTTCTGAATACTGCTTTTCCTGAAGACACAATTTACGAAACTTCCACGGTATCCAGGTGCCGAGGAAAAAGGTACCCATATCCCTGGTTACGTTATTCAGTTCTGGCACCAAGTAGCGTCCGACGATTGTCAGGCCCACCCAGCGCAGGCCGAGGAAGTCGATGCCTCCACTTTCATGGGAGAAGTCGGCGGTCAAAAATGGACGTTCGTATGCCATAATCAGGCTGGAGTTGGTTCAGGAGCTGGCAACGGCAATTTGGTCAGCATTGCCGCGAAGCGGCTGTCGGCAAGCTTGAGATTATCGTCTTTGATGTATTTCGACCAAACGCGCCGGCAGGTCTCGATTGTGTCGATGTCGAGGTGAAATCCAGGGCGGCATACCTGACCAACCCGTCTCTGCAGTAACATATCGGGGAGAGGCGATTCGGCCCGTAGGGCTTGGTCTGTAATAAGTGCGAGGAGTATCTCGGAGAAAGTTTTATGCGGACGGATCTGGAATACTTTTCTGAGATCGTCGGCCAGAGGGGGGAACTTTTCGGAGCGATACCGATAGTGGATAGGACAACAGAAGTCGTCGTGTTGCTTTCGGTCGCTCAACATGAGGCGAAGGAACTCGTCGCAGATTTCGGCTTTTTTCGGCCTTAGATCCGTAGTGGACGTGAGCCGTCCCACCGAGCGAAGCGTCGCCAGCAAAGAAAGCAGCGCGAAGACGGCGGCAGGCCAGACATAATCCGCGTTCTCCTTGTTGGGCATGAATTGGAAGAGCTTGTCATACATCCGGTCATAGTCCTGATATGCCCTCTTCCAGATACGCTGTGCTGCGTTTTCCGAGCGTTCGATTTCCGCCTCCGTGCGCTCCTGGTCATTAGAACCATCGTCATGATCGTCTCCAGCTCTGTCCCGAGGAGAGTTTTGCGGAGAGCCGTCGGGCGCTTCATGCGAGGGTAGAAATACCTGAAAGATTCGCTGAAACCACTGCAACCGCCCTGCTGCGGTGTTCCCCATTCTACTGCGCAAGTCGCTTAAATCCGGCTGAGGCGGCCAGACCGGAATGGAAGTCGATTCACGTTCCTCGTTCTCGGGACGACCTCCAGCAGGTGCATTTTCGGTTTTTCGAGCCGCTTTCACCAGCGTTCCACTCAAAACGTCCTCGGCTAACGAGAAGATGGCGGCGATGTCTGCCAGCTCTGGTGTTCCTTCCTCTTCCAGCAACGCCAGTGCCGCTCGCCACGCACTGCGATGGAGGGGATCCACCGTCAGAAGGGGGCGATTCTCGACGAAGCACCGTCCATGAACCAGGTCCCCTTTTGGTGTTTTGCCTTCGATTTCAAGGCACATAGCCAAGTTGCGCCGTCGCTCCCAGTCCTGGAATGCCGTCCACTCGATATTGGCGGTCCGCCCGTCCCGAAACACTGTCTGCATCTGGTATGGCGATATGTGACTTCCGCACCTTACAGTGAATTTTGCTTCTGTCAGAGGCAGAGACGACGCTTCGGCGGCGGCGACAGCAACTCTAAGGTGCGTCCCTTCGTCTGATGCGAAAATTGGCAGGATACCGGTACGATGCTCGTCACCGGTGTAGCTGAGGGCGTTTGTCGGTAGTTCAAGATCGTCGGCTTCAAAGTAGCTCGGCAGGAGCGCCGAGGGAATGTGGCGTAATAAACCGGCCTCGACATTCGGCCTTTGCCATGCTGCTTTCGTGCAGTTCGCGCTGCCGCAAAAGATCACGGCTTCACTTGTCGTGGAATCGATTGCGTAGAGTTTTAAGTGAGCGTGCCGTCGTTCCTTTGAAGGAATCTTCAGCGCAGCAACCTGCGCATTGGGAAAGTTAGTTGAAACCTTGGAGAGTGGGATGTCCGTAGCGTTGCCGTCATGAATTCCCGGAAAAATACTCAGTTCGGTTTGGGGGAACCGAGCATGGAGCAAGTCTAGTCCATCTGTCGCTCCCCCGAAGAAGGGAGAAGCAATGTAGAACTTATGGGCGTCGGGAATTGCTGGTAGCTGGTCCACGAGAGGACCATTGAACGTATGTAAAAAACGGGGGTCGTCGTGATTGTCGGGTTTGGTCGGAAGCTTTGAGAGCTGGTCGGTAATCTCCTCAAGGGTTTCGATGCAAAGCAGGTGCGGGGTATCCGCCTTGGGCCACATTCCACTCAACCCCGACGTAAATGTTTGCATGCTCGTCAGGAGCGTCGCAGGTGCAGGATTCTCGGCGTCGATCGTGACCACGTCGAACATCTCTGCGTTTTTGACGAAGCCTGCCTGAGTTAGATTGCCGCTGCCTACCAGAAGGACTGCTTTCCCGTCGCCGACGAAAATCCAGACCTTGGGATGGAAACACGCCGGTATAGGCGCCCGGACAACCTGGTAATCCTGTCCAGCGCGCTGGAGAGCACCACCCTCGGTTATAGACCTGTCGTAGCCGTTCGGATCGGCGATAATCAGGCAGGAGGCCAGATTCGACCGGTTGATGTATTGCCAAAGGACGGACTCGAAAAAAGCAAGGCTGAGCGTATAGGTGGTACCGAGAACGAATTTCGGTTTGGAGACTAGCCGGAAGACGTCGGATAGCTCCACCTGCTCAACGGTATTCACTGGACCCTCCAAATTGGTCTCATTCGTTCCTTTCGCCAAATTCCCGCCAGCTCGAAGCTACCTGCCTTTGTTGGCATTAAGCAGGCGCATGTCGAGCAAATCCCCGGCAGATAATCACGGACCGTGTGTTCCCACAGGCAACGGGTTGGGTGCATCTCCTCGGTAGATATGGCCATCGTGAGCGGCGTTTGTCCGGATCATTAGCTGATTCAGCTCCTGAACCGTCCTTACCTCGTCCTCTCGGGAGGGAAGCTCCCTAGTTTCACACTGGGTCGCGATGTCGGGAGAACAGATAAGAATGGTATGCCTTCGGACATGGCAAAGAATACCCGTCCCGGACCTAAAGCCGCAGGTCTCGCCCAAGAATAGTTCCTGGGTTGGTGGATACCGATCCAGCCTCTGGAATTCCCAGTGCCAGGAGAATATTCTTCTGGCGAGAAGCTTCGCTTCCGTGAGATTGGCCAAAACCAGTGCTCCTTCAGGTATGTTGGCGGGAGTGTTTTTGTGGTGTTCCCGTCTGATTTTTGCTGCATAGGGCGTTCGCTGCGCCTGGGCAGCGAGGAACCATGCCATCCAGTATTCGGGCTCGCCCCGGTGATAGGAACTAACGCCATCGTCCCGGAGCCAGTCGGGAACATGGGATTCGATATTCTGAAAAAGCCTTTCGAGGGAAATTTTATCGGTCCCGTCCGCGTGGGAGATCGTATAAAAATCGTGTCGCGTAACCACGTCCCGAATTGGTATCCCGGTCCAAGACGCATTTCCTTTAGCTGGCCGTGAGTAAATGTGCACCTGGGGAGCGTAATAATTTTTTACGAATGTGTTGGGAAGGACATGATTTTTCGTCACCCCAGGTTTACCGCAGTTGATCGCCTCAAGAATGTTGGTGATTGCTGATTGAACTCGGACTCCCATTTTCAACTTCTCTTCCAATGCATCGAACTCACGGCCCCAGCGTTGCATGGGCTCAGGACCATAGAGGGCTAATCGTTTTCGATTAATCATGGTGGTTTACCTTCAGCCCTCCGAAGAAGGGAGGTCGCCCACTACATACGGGACACCATGAACCTCGTCGAACGCTGCCGGCAATGGCTTCCCATTCATGTCCCTCCGCGCATTTCCAGCTTAACCGAGAGCGATTGGACCGATAGCTCGTCGAAAGACATTCCCCACCGTGATTGGCAGCCGCCTTGCGCATGTCTTCAATGGTCAGAGAATATTTACGCCCGAGGCGCTCCTTTTCACATTTCGGACACCAATGGCCGGAGATAATCACTGAGGCTTGTGTCTCCCATTCGTGGCCTTGGCAACAGCGCCAGAGCAGACGTGATTTCGCATTGTGATAATCGGGGGAAAGACAGACGCCACCTTTGGCCTTCGCGAGGGCTCGCATATCCTGAATCGTGTATGCGCGCTTTCGGGCGGCTTCCACGTCACCGCAAATCGAACACCAAGAGCCGGACTTGACGCTTCCCGGCACTGCGTCCCATTCGTGCCCCCTAGAGCAGCTCCAGCGCAGCTTATGGGTACTGTTTAGATAGAAGTCCGACAGACAAAGTCCTCCGCGGGATGCAGCGATCGCTCTCACCTCGTCGAGACGACGAAAATTCCTTACGCCCAAATCGCCTAGATTCACGTCCTTCGTGGTCCGGATGATCGCCGAGTTTGGCAAAGCTCTCAGTTCCTTGAGGAGAAAGGACTGTAAATCGTGGTGTTTGATTGTGTAAGGGACCTCGATGAGGGTAACGCCGTTCTCTTTGCAGAGAGTCCGTTTCATGGTGTCGTCCCGGATCCGCTGGCGAAATGCTGCCTCATCTCGGTGGAAGAATGTCGATTGTTCGTAATGTTGTTGGCCGTGGTACTCGAATGCCAGGCCCAGAGACTCCGCGTATCCATCAAGCTCCATCCAGTTGCCAGACTCATTCTTCAACCAAGTCGGTCGTCTTTTTGGAAACAGGACTCCCGTGGTGTACTCAAAGAGTGCCCGGCAAATCCTTTCGGAGATACCAACCGAGCAGTTCGGGCACCAGTGGCCATCCCGCACATGGGTGGGACTTGCTTCCCATTCGTGACCGTCGGCGCAACGCCAAAGAAGGGGAGTGTGGCTGTTGATGTACTTTGCGGATAAGCATTCTCCGCCAAGGGTCTTCGCAGCGGCTTGGCAGTCGGCCAGCGTCAATGGTTGGGATCCCCCACAAACCGGACACCAACTGCCCTGCTTGATGCCGGTTGATGTTGCTTCCCATTCGTGTCCGTCCGCACATTTCCACCTGAGCTTCCCCTTTGCCCCCGCATATCTGTCGCTGAGCAGGGCGCCACCCTTCTGCAATGCTGCCTGCCGTAACTCCGCGAGGGCCTGAGTTGGCGGCAGCTTGCCTGCGCAGATCGGACACCAACTACCGCGGGATATACTGGTGGGTACGGCCTCCCACTCATGACCTTTGGCGCACTGCCATCGCAGTTTGGTGTTGTTGTTGAGGTAGTCAGAAGAAAGGCAAAATCCGCCTCTATCGGTGGCGAGCTTTTGCGCTTCCAGAATCGAGTGCGCTTTGGCCCGGCCCTGACGTTCGTTACCGCAAATCAAACACCAATGACCCTTCAGAACATTCCAGGGCAGCGCCTCCCACTCGTGTCCCTTTGCGCAACGCCACCGCAGCTTCGTCTTAGTGTCAGTGAAGGCGGCTGACAGGCAGATTCCCCCATGTAGCAATGCGGCCGCTTGGCATTGGAGGAATCTCTTCGCACGGTTAGCGGCCCCGTATTTCATCAATGCGCCATAGGAGTGCCGACACGGATGGTGTTGTTGCCCGTATCCGCCACGTAAACATTACCGTTCGCATCTACCGCGACGCCCGTTGGGCCATTAAAAAGCGCCGCGACGCCAGTTCCATCAGCGCTGCCGCTTGCTTTCGGCGAACCGGCCAGGGTGCTGACGACGCCATCAGATGTGATCGCACGAATCGTGGAGGTAACGTCCGTCACATACATTTTACCGTTCGCGTCCACAGCGATACCCGTTAAGTCAGTAAACAGTGCCCCTGATCCCGTACCGTCGTTGCAACCGAGATGTCCGGGCGAACCAGCCAACGTATTGACAACGCCCGCAGGTGTGATCTTGCGAACCGCCTCCGAATCGGCTACGAAGATATTTCCGGTAGCGTCCACAGCGATCCCACCGGGCAGGTTAAATCGCGCCTCGCTGCCTGAGCCGTCTTTGCACCCTTTTGCCTCCGGTAAGCCCGCCAATGTGGTGACAAACCCGTCCGGGGTGACCTTCCGGATAGTGCAATTACCGGAATCCGCAACATAGACATTCCCGCCGGCGTCTACCGCAACAGCGACGGGATCGTAAAACCGAGCTGCTGTGCCCTTACCGTCTTTACTGGAATGTGGAGTTGCCGTCCCCGTGGTGCCAGCCAGAGTTGTGACAACACCAGCAGCAGTGATTTTGCGAATATTATAATTACCAGAATCGGCCACATAGACATTTCCATTAGCGTCCACTGCTACTCCCACTGGCTGGTCAAACTGTGCGGCACTTCCGGTTCCGTCGGAATTGCCATACACCCCTGCCTTACCGGCCAAAGTGCTAACCACGCCGTCAGGAGTGATTTTTCGGATAGTGGTTGAATCGCCTGCGTAAACATTGCCGTGGGAATCGACTGCAACACCCGATGGATTGTTAAGCCGAGCGGCGCCAGCAACGCCGTCAGACGTGCCAGCAGTTCCGGCCAAGCCAGCCAAAGTTTTAAAAGTGTAAGGTGAACTGTAGTCGCTTTGCTCCTCTGCCTTAGCGGTAGTGACGGCGCTTGGTAGTAATCGAACATAGGCAACAAAATGATGCAAAAGCGTGACTTCATCGGGGGTCAAAGAAATCTCGGCGGCGCCTGCCTTGAATTCGATTGTTTTTGCGCCCGCCAGGTAAACTAAGCTTTCATAGTTCAAGGCAAATCTGATCGTTCCGTCGTCCGTGACATCAAAATTTTGGATGGGTGTTCTTTCCTCTCCATCTATGAGGGCATGAACAACGTCAATCTTACCTGCCGGAGCGTTCTTGATGAGGACATTCACACCTTCTGGTTGAATTGTTTTATTTCCGTCATTTTTCCAGCCTAAATAAACAGTCCCCTGCTCGGTACTTAACCCGCCAAAAACCGTCGCAGTCGTATCGGTAAAACGGTCGTACTGTATCTGCACACCTGAGATCCTTCGCTCCCTAGAAAGGCTAACGGCGTTGAGGTCAGCTTGGGCCGCTTCCGTTTGCTCCTCGATCACGGCTGCTGCTTGAGAGGCATTATAATTAAAACGCTTTTGAAGGTCGGGAGGTAGATTCGCCAAGGGTACAGACGCTCCACCGTCTGAGTCCAAAATCGTAACGCTTGCTGCATCTGACTTTATAACTTTGACGGCCTTGTAAATCTTGCCATCTGTCGTCGTCCAGTCTTCGCCGTAGGCGAACTGGCATAAAAGCAAAATCAAAATGACGCGCGCTCCGCTGCGAAAATATTGGGGCATGGTTTTTCCTCGACAGCAATACCTTCAATTCCGATTATCGTATCTACGAAGTCGATGCCGCCAAGAAAAGTTTGGAGGAGTACATCGGGGGCAACGCCTTTCGCGCACCCGCGCTCGACGATGCAGACCTGGAGCCCCTGTGGGACACCCTGAGGGTCATAACCACCAAGGAAGACGACTAATTCCCTATTTGCGTGACGGCGGCTGCGCCTCGACCCACCGGATGCAGGAATGCCAGAATTCCCGATACGGCAAATGGAGGTTGTTGCTTGCACCAATGCGTAGTCGTCCGCCCATCTGCCGGACCCGTACCACCGCTATTCTGGCATCGGCTTGATCGCGAGAAGCCCGAAGCGTGTGAACCAGCCAGCTTCCACAGTCGCTCAGATCCTTGATGAGGTCCGCCCATTCAGCTTCCACCTCGAAGCCGAGGGCCAGATGGCAATAGTCGCTTATCCCGACGTCTTCCTCGGCCAAGTAGAGCGACGGATGACCTTGAATTACTCCGATCTGCCACGCGGGTAGACCAACCATGCGGAATGGGCGCCTGCTACCGTGGAAGGATGAAGCCGCATCGCCAGGGGATCCCGATGGATAGTGATTGAGTAGCTCACGTTCCAGTTTAGAATGCGGACCGTTCATGGTTCCCTTCCGGTAAAGAATACTTTATGCAATCACAGCGCTGCCTTACCTCTTCTTCTTCGAGTCGGGCATCTCTTTCGCATATTCCTCATCCGAAAGGGTAACGACCCGGCCTTGAATGGTGCGGAGCTTGCCAAATTTTCCGCTCCTTTCACATCGAGTCTTCGATCTTTCCCCGATCAGCCTCGCATACGCGAACCATAGACCATGAAAGGGTGGAAGAAGATTATCGTGCCCCTGCCAAACAAGAACGCCGCATTTTTCTTTGCAGATACAGGCGGAGATGCGGGCCTCGTACTGGAATCCAAAGCTTCTGAGGGACTTGACCAGAGCGGTACCGGTAGCGCTCAAATCCTCAAGCAATTCGGCCCAACCAGCGTCACACTCGAACCCGTATCTCAAATTGCAATAATCTTTTTCTTCCGGAATTTGCTCACGACCATCCTTGTAGTAGCCTGAGATCTCAGGCGACACATTCAAATAGACCTCAGGATATCGCCGGATGATTTTGAGCTGCCATCCGGGAAGGTGGAGCAAGCGGTTCTGCTTACTCACATAACGTGGTTCTGGAGATTCCTGTTCACTCATAGTTATTCGACTCCAATGGATCCGGCAGCCGCTGCAGGTGGTAGAGGCAATAGGGAGTCATAAAATAGCTGCCCTCGCGACACTGGATGGGCGCACTTTCGTGAATGACTCGGTTTTCTCTGCCCTGGGTCTGATCCGCATGAAACTTTAGCCGGGCTCCGCGCCGCGGCCGTGGCCGGAGGTATCCTTCCAGCACGGCAAACGGATAGCCCATCAGTGCCAGGGTACTCAAATCTGGGACGGAAATTCTCATTGGCACCGAGTACACCGTTGCGCGGCAGTAACTACTTTTCGTGCGTCGAGTCACGGATCGATGCGCGCCCTGACGGATATCCTCTCCGGAAATCCAGGTACCCGGCTCCGGACCGAGCGCGATCGGCGGGACCCCCAGAATCTGAAACAGCGCGTAATGGGTCAGAAGGAACTCACCTTCAAGGATCACCACAGGCGTACTTCTGTAGTTTCGATGATATGGGCGACCGAGACGAAAACATGCTCGGAATTGGATTGGTTCGCCCACAAGAAGGTCGTTCAGCAAATACCCCTCGACCATATACACCGGTAGAGATGCCAGTGCCAAACGTCGAAGGTTCCCAGCAATCGTTTCCGGTGGCGCTTCCCACCTGGTAAGGCGCAAATAAGTATCCCGAAGAATCATAACCGTGGACGACGTGGGCGACGCTCTTTTTTCGCCGACGTAGTCGCTGCGCTCGGATGAGTGTGTGAGAACCGGACTTTGGTCGGTGGCCAACCAGCGCGAATCTGCGACCGAATGTCCGCAGTCATGCCCGGGATATCGTCGAAGACCAAAACGGTCTCGCCGTTGGCCAGGGTTCCGGAGATTTTCCTCCGGATACGAGCTACCACCGCTTCATTGCCAACTTGCCAAGACCACCTATTGAGATGGAGATAGGTCATTGGTAGATCCCCCTCCCCACCTGCAGGCAAAGGCAAGATTGTCGTTGCACTACGCGACTGCATAGGTCCCAGGCCTGCATCCAAACTTCGAGCAGGCCGATTGTTTTCAGATCACTGGCGTGGTCGCGAATTCCCTTCCAGGCTCGCTGCTCCCAAATCACCAGTGGTAGGATGTGAGAGGTGTCGGAAGAAGCCTCCGCACACAAGCCGCAGGCAGCAACCGTTCGGCAGGTGTGCTCCCAGAAGTCTCCCTCCTTGAGGTAAACCCAAAATTCATTATCCGAGGATTGATTTATGCGATCCTGAGCGACGGCAAGATGCAGACCGCTAACCACACGGGCCAGAGCGACGCGAAGGCCGAAATTGTCCTCATTCAACTTTCGGATGTGCTCGGTAGTGTCGGTGGCAAAGAAATTGAATGTCCGCGAATCCACAATCTCCGAGCCCCCTGGTTTCGATTGAACCGCGCTCTCAGCGGCCTTGAACTGAGGTGGATGAGCAACGAGGAGCTTGGTCACATAATTTTCGAGCCATCGGACTCCTCCGAGGTGTCCCGTGGCCTCGGTAACCAAGTCGTCCATCGGACGCGCGATTGCTACACCAAGATCCTGGTGGATGTTCTCAATCGCCGCTGAAAAATCCGCGCGGGTCGGGGCCTGGATGAATATCGCGGGCACTGCGAAGCGGCTGGCAATTTCGTCGGGCAAAGCCTGGATGTCGCTAATGAACTGTCCGAAATCTTGGGGTCCTTTTTCCGCCTCACCGAATCCCAGGGGACCGCAGCGCACCTTCTTTTCCGCCTCCCGCAAATAGCTCTGGAAGCTTCCCGCCCCGATGATAAAGAAGGAATTTTTCAGCTTCTCAATGTCTTGGCGCGTCCACTGATGCCCCAGAAGACGCTCATCCGCGTCTAAAAATGCGAGCACCTCTGAAAGCGTGGCCGTGCTGTACGAGGAGTCACGGACTGCGTTGACCGACTGCCAAGGCTTGTCAATCTCGTCCAAGCAGATCACGCCCTTCTGATCGCGCAGAGTCTGACCCGAAGGTGTTTTTGCATCCGTTAAAAAGCGACGGACATGGTCCCGAAGTACCAGCAGCGTTGGTGGTTTAGCATGAGCCCCCACAGGCACCCATCCTGAAGAATCGAAAGAAACAAAGCTCCAGCCCTGACTTCCGGCAAAGCGCCGCGCCACGCTGGTCTTTCCGGCGCCTGTTCCACCCAGAAGGAGCGCCTTGGTCCTTGCGGCGATGCCTCCGTAACGCACATCTGCGCCATGGAGGAATACGTTGCTCAGGTTGGAGAGCTGGATGAGCGCGCCACGCTGCGATTCTGTAAGATAGAGCCGGTTACTGCGGGTTTCCTTTTCCTTCCGGCTCACCGGGACTGTGGGCGGTGCAAGGCAAGGTGTATTCATGCTTGCCATCATCCCATAGCCCGCGCGGCGTCGATATAGGTCAACTGCACCATTCGGATCGGGAGAAGCTGACTATCTATCCGTAGTGGAAAAGGTCCGCTTGCCTCAGAAAACGATCGGTGCGCTTTACCGGGCGAACGATCTGGCCGGGCTGCTCGCAGTCGCGGAAGCCCTGGGCAAACCGGGCCGCGTCTGGCTGCTGACGTGGCCACGGGCCGCAGATCGCCAGATCATGGTTACAACTGGCGGCAGTGAACCGGTAGACCTACTCATCGCCAACCAGGTTGCAAAAGTCCCCGTCCATGCCCCCGATCCTATGGGCGACGTGTCCATGCGCCTCATAAGCCTGCTCTCGGGCCAATTCCCTTGGATAGCCGAAACTCAAGACGTTCATTGCGTGGGCCTAGCCGCCGTGCCGGTAGGCATGGTCGGCATCGTTGGACCGAGCGCTGTAAAGGAACTCTCGAACGAAGTGGCTCGGGCCATTGAACAACTGGTCAGGCTGGAAACTGCCCTCCAAGATGCATCGCTGCACCGCCACCTCTTGGGCCGTTGCGATGAGGCCCTCTTGGCGATCAATGAATCAGGCCGGATACTTGCTGGCACCGAACCGGGCCGGCGCCTGCTCCGAATTGCCCTTTACGGGTCGCCCAGGTCGCCATATACGTCGCTCGAAGAAGCCCTCCCCGCGCATATCCTTTCTCCAATCCTGATGGGGGATACCACCTGCTCGTACAAAGTAGCCATTACCGCTACGCCGTTTCGCGAGATTGGAAACTCGGGCCTGATCGAGCCGCCGATCCTCGTCAGTTTGCGATCGGTCGAGCCACCTGGATCCGCCATCTCGCCAGACAGGCTGGCGCGCTTGACGCCGACCCAGAAAGAGGTTTTTCAGTGTCTGGTGGCCGGGGATCGAAACAAGGGCATTGCGGCCCGCTTGGGAATGAGTGTATTCACCGCTCGAAACCACGTTTCGGTCATCCTCTCGACCCTCGGGTGCTCCGACCGTTTGGAACTTATCGCCCGCTTTCGGCGATTCAATCCAGCATCCATCGAGACAAATCAACAACGGGTGGCACCCCCATTCCCAGACGTATCCTTTGTAGCAGACCTTCCGCTATCAGCATCTGCCAAGCGGCAGTAGGTCGGCGACAGTGACTCCCCCTCACTCGGAAGAAGTCGTCTGGAAGGACAATCCCGGGCCAGCCGTTTCGATTCGCTTGAGGGAAATGTTCCTCCGACTAGCATACTTGATGATCTGCTCAGCCGGCAGGCCGAAGAATTGGGCTGTTACTTGTTCAGCCATCGGCAATGACGACGCGGAACGATAATGCAGGCCCTTCGGCGTCATACTGGCGCAGCAATATTCCTCGATTGCTGGCGAGCTTGAGGATCTGTTCGGCAGTCATACCCGCTGCCACCCAGCGCTCAGCGTTGTAGGCGACGATACTCAAGATGTTTTCATCCCGGGAGAAAAGTGCCTCGCAGGACTGTTCGATCTGCCGGACCAGTTCCTCTGCACGCAAGACAGACCGGGCATGGATAATCGTCGTCCAGGCGGCATCTAAAAATCGTTGGCCAGGGTCCCGGGCTGTAATCACCACATTGGAGCCCTGGTGCCCATAATCGACGTTGTCGCGCTCGAAATGCACGAGTTGGCAGCGGTGAAGCTCCGTCTTTGGCCCGATACAGACAGTGAAGGTGCCACCTATACTGGGGATCCGGCGCCGGAGGTCAGGTTCAGTAGCCCAAAGGGCTTCTTGCCCCAAATCGGGGAAGGTCGCCCCGACCACGGACAGGCACCAAATCGGCAGATCGAAGGCTGAAAGGCCGTCGGGAGCCTCAAAAGTCGCCATGGGACTGCCTTGGCGGCTTACCTCTAGCGTCGCTCGGCCCTCCTCCATGGTCACAACCAAGCGGGTGCTCCCGAGGCCCGGGGACAACGTCAGATCCAAGATTAGCCCGGATTTTCCCTTGGGATGATCTCTCATTCCTATTTTAATAAGGGGGTGACCTCCTAAAGTTAAGGTTTCTTTTTGAGAAAATGAGGCCGGAGGTGATTGGTTAGCCCAATAGCTCGCGAGGAGGTGGCAGCCCTATGCGGCTGTGATGACTTGTCTTTCCGCTTTTTTTGGGACATTTAGGCCGATTTAGCCCACAAACTTGCAAAAACGTCCTAAATGGATATGGCGTAAAGTCAAGCTTCTGCATTCTAACTACTTAAGGGTAGGCAGTGATGGCAGGTTTAGAAGGTGGTTTTGAACCGACTTTGCGATAGTGGAACGACTTGGAAAAGATCTGAACCGACTTGTCGATTTTCTGAACCGACTTTATTTCCGAATGACACAGGCGCTCTTTGAAGCGCTGGCCGAGGCGCTGGGCTTTCACGCCAATCAAATTCCCATGCGCCTGGTTGCGCAGCGGCTGCCTTGGAAAGTGCTGCGCGGGATGAATTCCACCCAGAGGCTCGCGCATCTCTTCGGACTTGCGGGATTTTTGCCGGGCGAAAGCACCTCGCGCCTCGCCGCGGAACCGCGCGGCTGGCTGCGCGAGCTTTGGGAAATCTGGTGGAAGGCGCGCGGGCCGCTCGATTACGCGCTCCTGCCGCGCAGCCAGTGGAAACTCGCCGGGCTGCGTCCGCTCAATCGCCCGGAACGACGTCTCGCCGCGCTGGCCCATCTCGTGGCGCATGTGCGCGGATTGCTCACCGCCCTCAAGTTCCGCGACGCGGACGCTTTCGCGAAGATCCTGCTCGATATCGGCGATCCGTTCTGGGAATCGCACGCCACGCTGACCGGCGCGCCGCTCGGCTCACGCTGCCGGCTCATTGGCGAGGAGCGCGTGCAAGATATTCTCATCAACGTTTTCTGGCCGATGGTCTCGCTGGAGGAACCGGAAGCGGCCGTGCGCGGGCTCGGCGAAATTCATGCCGCGCCGAACAGCAAGGCGCGCATTGCCTCGCAGCGGCTGCTCCTCTCCGCGCTCGCGCCAAAGCAGGCGCGCGAGGCGCTCATTCAGCAGGGGCTGTTGCAAATCTATCGCGACTACTGCGCCGCCGATTGCTCCCACTGCCGCGATTGCCAGTTCCCCGAGCTGGTCAAGGCGTGGAAGCCGTAGCCGCGCGCGTAAGCGCGTGGACCGCGCCGATCACCCGTCCACCGCCTTACGGCGGCGGCTACGATTTCCGATCTGCCTTCAGGCGCTGATTGAACGCCACGACATCGGCGTACTTCACGCCGGTGCCACCGAAGATATCGAGCGCGGAACCGATGGTGAGATCGACGCGGCCTTTGCCCAGGCGCGTCGTCTTTTCGAGATCGGCGAGACTGCTCGCGCCGCCGGCGTAGGTGACGGGAATCGGCGACCAGTCGGCGAGCTTTTCCACGAGCGCGCCATCGATGCCTCGGCAGAGACCTTCAACATCGACGGCGTGGACGAGAAATTCGGCGCAGCACTTCGACAAATCCCGCAGCGTTTCCGCGCTCAAGACGAGATCGGTGTACGTTCGCCAGCGGTCCATCATCACGACGTATTCGTCGCCGCGCTTGCGGCAACTCAGGTCGAGTACAATGCGCTCTTTGCCGACGCTTGCGACCAATTCGGCCAGGCGAGCGCGATCCAATCGTCCCTCGCGGAAAACCCAGCTCGTGACGATCACGTGCGATGCGCCGGCATCGAGCCACGCCTTGGCATTCGCGGCGTTGATGCCGCCGCCGATGTGCATGCCACCGGGAAAAGCCGCGAGCGCTTCACGCGCCGCCGCCTCGTTCCCCTGCCCGAGCATGATGACGTGGCCGCCGCGCAGGTTGTCGCGGCGGTACAGGTCCGCGTACCAGGCGGCGCCACGGTCCGAGACGAAGTTCGTCTTGAGGCCCGCATGGCCGAGCGTGCCGCCGACGATTTGCTTCACCTTGCCCTCGTGGAGATCAATGCAGGGTCGAAACATGGCTACGGTATGCCTTGGTTTTGCGCGTTGGAAACATTCGAAACATCCGGGTCGATCGCGTGCTCGGCGCCGTAAATCTGGCTGTTGCTTTTCTGGATGGTCGTGCGCTCATCCTCCGTTGCGGTTCCATCGACAACCTGAGGCGGAGGTTCAACCGCCCGCGTGACCAACGGAGCTGGAGTCGCCGTAGCCGTTTTCGCTGGTCGAGAAGACGCGCAGCCCGTGAGCAACAACAGCGGACCCAGCGCCATCAGGCAAAAACGCGCGCTCATTTCGTGGGAGCAACCGGCGCGGCCAGCTCCACGAAATTCTTGATCATGCGCAGGCCGGCCTTCTGGCTTTTCTCGGGGTGAAATTGCGTGGCGACGAGATTGGCGCGCGCCACGGCTGCGGTGAAGGTGTCGCCGTAGGTGGATTCGAGCGCGATGATCGACGGGTCCTTCGGCGCGGCGTAGTAGCTGTGCACGAAGTAGACGAAATCACCGGTGGAGATGCCTGCGAGGAGCGGCGCGTCCGGTTGGCGGACGGTGACGTTGTTCCAGCCGATCTGCGGAATCTTCAGGTGGTGCTTATCCGAAAATTTGCGGACCTCGCCCGCGAAAATGCCGAGCCCTTTTTCGCCGGGCGCTTCCTCGCTCGATTCAAAGAGCATCTGGAAGCCGACGCAGATGCCGAAGAACGGCTTTTCGGATTTCGCCCAAGCGACGACATCATCCCACATGCCCGACTTGGCGAGGCTGCGGACGCAATCGCCGAACGCGCCGACGCCCGGCAGCACGAGCGCGTCGCACGTCGCGATTTCCTCCGGCGTGCGCACAAAAGCGGCCTCGCCGCCGACGTGCTGGAATGCCTTCTGCACGCTGCGCAGGTTGCCGATGTCGTAATCAACGATGCCGATCATGCGGCTTTATTATAGCACACCTTTCGTGCTCGGGATGCCCTTCACGCGGGGGTCGCGGCGGACGGCTTGCTCGAGCGCGCGGGCGACGCCCTTGAAGACGGCCTCGATGAGGTGGTGCGTCTCGTCGGAGTAGAGGACCTCGACGTGGAGCGTGAGGCCGGCCTGCTGCACGAAGCCGCGGAGGAACTCGACGGTGAGCTGTGCGGGAAAATCGCCGGCCTTGAGCCGGTTGAGGTTCACGCCCTTGGGCAGGCGCCAGACGAGCAGCGGGCGGCCGCTGAAATCGAGCGCAACGCGCACGAGCGTTTCGTCCATCGGCAGGAGGAAATGGCCGTAACGGACCATGCCCTTTTTGTCGCCGAGCGCCTTGGCCAGCACCTGGCCGAGGGTGATGCCGACGTCCTCGACGGTGTGATGATAATCGACCTCGGTGTCGCCGTTGGCGCGCACGTCGAGGTCGAAGAGCGCGTGCTTGCCGAAGAGCGTGAGCATGTGGTCGAAGAACGGAATGCCGGTCGCGATTTTCGACGAGCCGCCGCCGTCGACGTTCAGCTTGATGGCGAT
>Ga0116229_10000581_pt1 | contig 50183 bp, 38 predicted proteins | sample S1TSphgellanicum_3_FD_87313 | JGI IMG/M metagenome (GOLD analysis project Ga0116229, IMG submission 87313) | Host-associated microbial communities from peat moss isolated from Minnesota, USA - S1T2_Fc - Sphagnum magellanicum MG | ecosystem: Host-associated > Plants > Peat moss > Unclassified... | reverse complement strand
CCCCATTTGTTTTAAAAAAAAAAATTTTTCTTTTGGTAAATTTTAATACTTTAGTTAAGTTTAAACTAAAAAAAAACCAAAATTTTTTTTAGGTTAAATTTGAAAAAAGGAAAAAAAAAAAAAAAAAACATTTACAACAACTTTTGAAGAAGGATTTCCAAAATTTTTGTACAAATTCCAAATGTTTTGAATAAAAGAAAAGAAAACATAATGTATCTCAAAGTTACAAAATAAAAATTTAAAAAGAATGTCCTTTACTTCCATCATAATTTTTTGTTTATATAATTCAAGTTTTTTTATCAAATTTTTTTTATCAATATCTAATATGCCTATCACAAACTAGTTAAAATTCAAATTTAAAACCACCACGAATTCAACTCTTTAATGCTCGCCATTAGTTATTAAAAAAAAAGCAAACAAACATGGTCTTAATAAAAGGAACAATGAAAGATAATTTAACTTTTTGCATGAATATGATTTACATAATGGGATGAAAACAAAACCTAGAATCATGTTGTAATGATGAAAAAAAACTTAGGTTAACATCTAACAATAGATGTGATTAAAAAAACTTTAAATACACGTGAAATTTAATTTTGGATGGTCATGATTTGATGGTGGATAACATCATTTAAAGTTATACCGTTTAGAACATGAATGATATCCTATATGAAATGTCCAAATCTCATCATTCATTAATAAAAACATGTTATACAAAGGTTGCACCTTATAATTCACATTTTCAATTTAACATCTAAGAAGAATTTTTATTTATTTACAATTAAACATACTATTTTTCCAAAGTTATACTCAAAGGATCAATTTTTTTAAATTTCCAATTTCAAAATTGGAGACACATGGTGTCATGGACATTAAAAACTACAAAAATTAAAGGATAAAGGAAAGGTTTAAGTTTAATTTCAAACAATGAACAAAATAAGATTATGTGATTTAAAAATAAAAACACAAGAATTAAAAATAAAAACTTGAAATGTGTAAAATAAACATGAAAACGAATTTTTATTATGCCATATATGAAAAAAAACATGACAATGTTATGGTGTAAAATCATTCCTAAGATTAGTGTTGAAATGAAAGGTCTTACTTTTATTTATACCATTTTTGGGACTTAGTTCAAGGTAGTTCAAGGAAATTTCAAAATAATCTTTTATGTGTGCATTGAGTAAAGAAGCTTTGTAATTGAAAGTTAAATATGAGTTAATTAAACTTAAATAAAAGTTAATTGTGACTTAATTAAAAATTAATTAGAGTTATTTAAGATTTAACTAAAGTTAACTATAACTTAATTTGAAATTGATTCAGAATTAATTAAGAGTTAACTAGGGCTTAATTAGAAGTTAACTATGAGTTAATTGAGAATTAACTAGGAATTAACTTAGACTTAATTAAAATTTAACTAAAAGTTATGGATGAACATTATGGATGAATTCCATCCCTTAGAAGATGGTGTCTAATGTATCCATTTGTCACAAATGGCACATGGTGTAATATTGTGCCATTTAATAAGCTTAACAAATAAAATAATAACTTATGCAAATGGAATGTTCAATTTTTATGTTATCTTAACATAAAATTAAAGGAGTGTTGAGATTAATATCACAAGTAACAATAACAGTTGCATTATAGTCATTACATGGCACAACAAACCTTGTAACTTGTTTCTATTAGTAACTTCGTTAAAAAAAATTTAAAAAAAAAAAAATGATTCTCACCTCATGAAATAAAGTAAGAAAATTAAGTCAAGTAACAAGGTTTGAATAGCTTTTTGATTTGAAAATTCAAATTTCAAATTTGTTGATATGAAACATTTGAAATAAAGTTTGGATCTTGAAATGCATTATTCATTTTTATGCCCAACATAATGTTTTGGTTCTTGAACAAATGATACATGCATTTGCATTTGGTTATCAATTCATACAAAGTTTCAAAGTATTGATTCCAAACACATACTCTCCAAATCTTGGAGTGGTGCATGTTAATTATTATATAGCCTGGTGATAAAAATCATCCCAATAAATTTCAAGTCATGGAAATACATTAAGAAATTGAAAACAATTTGTAAGAATATGACTTTTGACCATTTTCTCAACAAATGTGTTTCAAAACATGGGGACACCAAAAATACATTATTTTTATGGGTTTAAGGCTTGGGGCAACAATGAAATCAACAATAAAAACTAAAGAAAGAATGATATGGAAACAACTTAAAAAGCTAAACCAAGGCTCTAAAAAAACACTTGTTAAAACAACTTTTTTTATGGCTTCTACAAATCAATGATCGTAACTTGGATTAAAAGCACCAAATGTATGATAAAAAACAAAACCATTGAGTTATTGGAAAAAGTTGAAAGATGTGTTAGGTGAGAAGAAACCACCCTTTATTTAAATAACATTGAAAATGATCTTTTGTGAAAATGATTTATGAACATGCCACAAGTATGACAGATAGAAATATCAATATGTTTGTTTTCTCGATTAAAAAAACATTACTATCCATACATGTATGAAAAAACAAATCACAATGCAAGATGATACTTGTTTTCTTGTCCCAAAAATTCAATTGGCATTTCCATTAAACAACATGAAACCTTCGATCAACAAGTTCTACGATCAAATAATAAAATAATAAGAGAAGCACATTACTACTCGAGGAAATAACATCACAATAAAACCTAAAACACAAGAAAACACAAAAGGTGCGACAAATAACTTACCATTTTTGGTGGCCATTCTTTTAGGTAGAATAGAACTTTGAAATTCGTTGCTAGAATGCAAAGGAAAAAAAAAGTTATGGTTAACAAGAGAAAACACAAAAAATAGAAAATACAACATGTAGAAAAGAAATAAGTGTGGACTATGAGAAACGATGACCACTCATTGATTCACGATAAATTTTAAATGGAAAAAATGGAGAAAACACCCAAGGAGGGACGTGTGTAATCATTCCTTGATTATGACTCCAAGATGCCTTCATTAGTTTCGTAGGATATGTAGTTAGAAGTTCATGTTCAACTTCAACATGTCACCTCATGTAATTTATGCTAAAAGATTTGTCCAAATGCAATGACCTTTTTTTCATTTCTTTTCCTTTCAATTGATGCAAGAAAGTCACCATTAAAAAAAACATATTAATACTACACATCAATTGTTGCACATGGTGACAGTAATGAGATCCCCTTTATTTACAACAAAGAATGCCCATGAATAAGACTTATCGTTATAAAAAGCCCAAAACTTGGTTTGCTTGTGTAAAGTCAATAAAAATTATGCTATTTAATATTTTAATATAAATTTCAAAGTTCACGTTAATGTTTATAAAGATGAAAAAACGTGAATTCCCTAAATGTGACAACAACAAGATTTCTAATTTCCAAACTCCCAATTTCCTCTCCCCTCCTAAATTCTTCCTTGCAAAAATAAAACATAAAAGGGAATAAACCAAAAAAATGAATGATCGCAACAAATAAGACCATAACCTCGACAAAGTAAAAGAACCACACTTGGGTGACAAATAAGATTTATGAACTTGGCAAAACAAACAAAGCCACAAATGGGAGGTTTGGGGCATTATTATGATCAGCTTAAAGGAAATTATTTTTTGTATATTTTATGGAACAGATGAAATAAAAGGATAATTTTTTGGTATGCTATGAAATAATAATAGATTCTATTAAGATTGAAAATATTTGAAGTGTATTTCAAATTTATTTTCATAATCCAATTTTAAGCACCTTATTTACATTTGAGTAAATTTTATAATTTACTTTTTTTCAATAAATTGCATTCTATATTTTCTTGCATGTCATTTGGAAAGAAATGGAAGCAACTTTCTTGAATGTTCACCTGCAGGTGACGACGACATGATTTTCAACCAGTTGAACTCCTCCATCTCAAGTTTGGAACTGAGCTTTTCATGGTTTGTCTCAAGGTGCCAACAGAACACCCAAAGGAGATCCAGTGATTGTGAGCAGATCATCACTCTTCACATGGGTATGATAGCTTTCTAACCCTCTGTCTCTCGGTGTAGTCCTCCTTTGAAAACTCAATCTTCCTCTGTTACCCGTAAATCTCTATGATTGATGCTGACAAAGTGTTGGTGATTTGGGCAAACCAGTATACAAAATCTGGGCCATGAGTTTCTGTTGCATTTCCAGAACCAACAGGAAGACTCAGTCATGATGTTGGATCACACTTGAGATGTAGCTAATTGGAAAGAGGGTGTAGATAAGGTGTACAATAATCTACTCAAAATCAGTTACCTATACAAAAGTTTGCTGTCGTAGGCTTATGTTCAATTCCCAGAGGAAATGAGAAGACTCGGTGTTCATGACAAATAGCACTTAAGAGGCATAGCTCTACAATTCTAAGCATGTGCTCTTGAGACCTTGAACATGTTTAAACCTAAAGTCTGTGTGCCAATGTTCCTCTTTATAGTTTTTCCATTGAATAAGATTCTTTGGAACAAAAGACATCAATGGTCGGTGAGCTTCTCATTGGACGCGCTGCAAAGTTATGGAACCCTAGAAGTTGACAACTGAGACATACGTCCATAGACCAAGACCTGTGAGCAAGCCAACACCAAAAACAATCTGACTGCAGGAAATTGCTTCCAACTTCTCTTGATATTGTCATTTACATCATGGTCCAATGAACGCACTGTGAGCTTCACTGCAAGTATATATTCAGAACAAATGCACAAGCATTAATGGAAGTTGGATTGAGACTCACCTGAGTCCAGTTGGGAATTATCCAGCATGATGGATTAATTTGTCATGCAGGGTGGCTGGACAGCTACCTATGGTGCAGAAAATCTATCCCCATGCAAAGGGTATAAGTAGATAATAAAAACAAGCTCAGGGCAGCAAGAGCTCCTCTGTGGGAAAATGTGTCAAACAGAGGATGACTGAAACCAAAGTTGCAGCTGTCAAAAATCAGAACTTTGTTTGAGGAGTCCAAGTGCCTTGGACACTAGGGCTGTGTGTGACATGCCGTGTCTTGAGCTTCACCACCTTCCGCCCTGTGGAGTTGCGCAACCTCATAACCTGAGTCCAAATCTCCTCACTTGGCTTGTTCTTTACATCCACAACTCTCTGATTCCCATTCACTGCACCGCAGGCCAAAAGAAACCACCGGACAGCAAGATTTCAGCAAACATCAATAACATATACCCTATACATCAAATGCATACAGCATACACATTCTTGAATGTTTGCCATCTCTCTCTCTCTCTCTCTGGGGATTTTGTGAGAGCATACCAAAGTGCCCTCTCAAGTGTGGATGATGTCCTCGTACAAGGTGTGTGGTAGCCTCTAACTGAGGATTCTGTTTCTGAAACTTTGGAAGAAGCATTTCCACAAATTCTCTACAAAAAGCACCACCCGCACACAGCAGTGTCAAGCTTGCTTTGTTAGATCCTCCAGATGCTTTCTCTACTACCTACATGGGAAAAAACACATACACATCCATGATGAGCTTCTCGTTCAATGAAGATTTCAATTGCACTAACTGCATACTAACTATGACCCCTACCCTTGCCTTGGGAAACAGTTTGACATACAAAAACCCCAATCTGTCTGGAAATGAAAGCAACTGCAGCAATAAGAAGAGAAGCAGTAACATGATTAGCCCAAAGAAAAATCTTCCCTCCAACAATCACTCACGTGCAGTCTCCTTTCTTCTCACGAAGTATAGAAGTAGTGTTTTGACCAATCTAGCGCAAGAGCACGCCCACCCACATTAAGAGAAACGGCAACGAGAGACAGAGACAGAGAGAAAGACCTGGCTCCAGCGCTGCTACCCGAATGATCACAGAAACAAACCACGAGTTTCTTGAGCTGCCAGACTCCTCTCACCGCCATTGTCTCTTCTCTGCGGGAATTTCAGTAGCATTTCAGGTTCTGTATTCTCTTCAAGCACAACTCTCTCTCGCTCTCTCTCGCGGATCTCTCTCTACCCTTAAACCCTAACCCTAACCCTAATTTCTCAAAGGAGACCAAGCTTTGTTCGGGGATCGTTGTTGGTTTGCGTCGGAGAATCGAGGATGGCAGTGGGTGATTCTTCCGAGCGCAATGATGTTTTGTTTGCCAATTTTTATTAGCCTTTTGCATGTTGTTGTTGCCCAAATTCGGGCTGGACCTTGGCGAGAAATTGTTGGAGAGAAAGAAGAGGGATAGCAAGGATTGGTCCCGGTAGACAGAAAAGAAGTAGGAGGAGGAGGAGACTTCTTCTTCGATGGGATCGCGTCAAAAGAATGGCGGTGTAACAGGTTTACGGGCCGTCTATGTTCCACGTCAGAAGCAGCTCGTCTTTGACCGCCGCTATGGATGGGTGTAAGCTTTTTCAGTTGTCGAGTTGGGTCTCTTTGAAATAGAACAGATGGGGTGCTAGCTAGCTAGGCAGGCAGAAGAGTCTTTTGATCTTCTTCTTCTTCTGGTGCTGCACAATGGACTGTTGTGGTGGGTTCTTCTCATGCAAGGATCTTTTGGAGAATTCATAGGCAAGAAGGTCTATCTTTTGAGGATTCTTCATGAGTGGGAGAGCTTGAGTACCAAAATTCTTTCATTTGCACACCAATTTCCTTGTGTTCCATTCCTTCCATCTCTGCAGGTATGACGAGTGGACGGACCCAGTAGAAGTGGCACATACAGGTGGTCGAGGAAAGTAAGAGCATCAAAACCATATACAATTTCAAACAGATTATGTTTCTATACCCCTACTGTATCAAGCTCTGAAAATTATCTTAAGGGAGCTAAACTACAGAGATTTTATTTTTCTGCATTTGCATGGTCTTTGTCATGTTGCAGGTTCTCCATTGTTCCATTATCTGCAACAGCTCTCAATGTCACATTTCACCTGGTATGTCACCACTCCCTTCTTTTATGTTGCGCTATTGAAGGAAAGACTATGAAGGCTTTGGAAGGGCTGAGCAATAGTGTGAATCCTAAACCTAACAAACATTTCCCACATCCTCTGATATACATCATCAGAGTCTAGAGATCCATCAGAGTTTCAAGGGTTCATCAGAGAGTTGAAGTCTGTCCATTGGAGTTTTGTGGACTAATGATGTAGAGAATGCCTGCTAGTGCATGCAGGCAAACAAGGCAGCTGATGCGGTGGTGCAAATTTTGCAAAATCCATTGCCATCGTGTATATTGGAATGCAGAGCTTGTGTGTTGCGGCAATTGCAAAAATTCAAACTCCAAAATTCTGGCAGAATAGAGCAAACCTACCAGAGTTCTAACACAGAGAAATTCCAAAGTTCTAGTACAGAGAAAGTACATTTGGGGAAGTCTTGGGGTAGTACTCTTAAAGCAGGCAATTGGAAACAGATATCCCGACACTCAAAATCATATCAAGATTCTTATTACTCTGTTGATCCAGATGGTTTCAGAGGATAGTTATATTCGTAGGACAGCAATTCATTTCAGGTACATTACCATATGAAAGAGAGGAAGAGGCTGATGAGATGATGCAACAAGATGGTACGTATGCGTTCCTAAGGATCCAGTGCTCCTGCTGTGCAACAATCACTCTTAAAATTGTCTCAATTTTTCTAGCACCCTAAACCCTAAACCCTTATCTCATATCTGCCTCTTCAGCTACCATGTTCTTTTCAGTCGTCATAGTTTTCCAATCATAATGTAAATAGATTTGAAATAATTTTTAAAAACAGTTTACACAAAAAAACATTGAAAACCCAAAAAAAAAAAAAGGTAATAATTAAATTGGTAATAATTTGTTCAATCAATCATCATAGACAATTTAATCCAGAAGCCAATTTAGTTGAATTTGGCTATTAAATTTTTGAAAGGAAAAGTATTTAAATATTCTTTTATATATTTGGTTGACTACTTGAGCCATGTGTAGAAATCTGGCGATTTAAAAAGATTCCTTTTGATATTTTGAGATTTCAGGCGATTTCTTTTCCCCAAAAAATCATTAAATTTCCCACCCCAAAAAATAGAAATTCACAAAAAATAATAATCCAAAGAACAAAAAATGTGTGGATGAAAAGGATGCGATGAAAACAAGAGACCAGAATTTATCATCCGTGATGAGACAGTTAGGGTTAGGGTTTTTTCAGAGTGTGAAATTTTGCTATATCAGCTTTGTGCGTTCTGAGTGGATAAGAAGCTCTTTGCGAGGACGGCGATGGCGGTGAAGATCGGGACGGAAATGGCGCATTGCAGCAGCGTTCCCTGACCAGGCGACACGGACGGCAAACTGTGATTTTTTATGAGAATTTTCAGTAGGAGATGCAGCTTTTCTTACTAGGTTTTCTTTGATGTTGCAAACTGGTGATTTTTTTTTTCGTGAGAATTTTAAGTAGGAGATGCAGAGCTCTCTTACTAGGGTTTTCTTTTTTCTTTGATGTAGTAAAACTGTGGATTTGTTGTGAGAATTTCTGAGTAGGAGATTGCAGCTCTCCTTTGAGTGTTCCCTCACTTGTCTTTGTCTCTCTCCATTGCACATGTCTGATTCGTTTGGATGCATGTGGGAGGTTTAACCAGTCTTTAAGGCACGGTGAAATTTCTGCGTGGGTTTCACATGTAGGTGTGTGACACAAGTGCAATTCATGTGAGAACTTCGATATGTAAATGGTTTGTGTTTCAGGTACTCCAAGTTTTGATGCTGGTGAGTTCTGGAAGTGGTGTGTTTGAGAGGGTTTTAGAAACGCTTTGCATGTAGTTAAGAGCGTTATAACTCTTTCGATTTAATTAAAGAGATGCTCTGGTGCTTTAGCTTTGAACTGCTACACATTATTGGGTATTTGAATATCTGGTCTGATCCTGCAAAAATTAGGTATGGACAAATGGAAGGAGCAAAGTGTTTTCATGTTGAGATTTGTGAAAGTGTTGGTGTTTTCCACTTTTATGAACCGAACCCCCAGCCTGAGAAGATCCAGTTTTGGTGACTAAACTTTGTGTTGTGATTAAGTAATTGTGAATGTGCAAAATTGTTGGACTGATTTTATTTTTCACTTGATGAGATAGTGTTGTGTGTGAGCAAAACCTTGAAAGATTTTCTCTCATTTCAAATGTGAGTCTTTGAGCCACTAAGGCAGACGGAGGTAGAAACTAATGATGGCTATTGTTGTGATTCCTGAGGAAAAATCAGATCTCCTTCCCCTCAATCAAATTGGAATTGACTGAGAAGTCCTTTTTTCCGACCCAAGATTTGATTGTTGAAAAGGGAGCTCTGATTTGGATTAGGGTTTATTGAGGAAAGATCGGAGAGGGTTTAACAGCTGACTATCTTATTGGGTGCATATTATGAAACCCAGTTGCTAGATTAGGACTATCAATTGCTTTGTCTGGTATTGGGACTGGATATTTGATTTTCAAAAATTGGTGCTCAACTTCAAGAGCCACATTGATAAAAAAACTGATCTCCCGAGACACACAGAGAGAGAGAGAGAGAGAGAGAGAGAGAGAAGTTGTAGATCTACTAATTGAAGATGTGTTAAATCAAATTTGTGAGACAGACAGGAAGTTGGGCGCTGTCTTCCTCAAAGGTTTGTTTCATTGGTACCCCATGAATTGCAGCAAGAAGAAAGGGTGTGCAACTGAAGTTCCCATGTCTGTGAAGGGTGGACTTTCCATCAGGCACATCAAGCCCTGATGCAAAAAAGGTGTGGGTATGTTTTATTTGATTGATTGATTCTCAAGATCATGATCTAGATCTGTATTTCAAGTGAACCCAAGAGTTGGAATTTCTGTTTCTAATTGTCTTCACGATATGATGATCCAAAACACTCCATTGAGTTACAAAGAGTACTTTGATTGTTAAACTAGGGGTGTGGTAGCAGCAGCAGCAGCAGCAACCTCTAGTGTGGTAGTGCCAGACTTTAGTGTGTATGTCCCTTACACTTTGCAAAGAAGCAAAAGCATACAATTTTTGTCCCTTCATCATCATCTTCCACTGTCATGTTTATTTTCTTTTAAAAAGATCCTCTTTTCATGCATGGGCCCAGGTTTTTGAATGTCCAAAGCTCTCTCTCTCTCTCTCTCTCTCTCTCCTCTGTGATTTTGCCAGGGAAGGTAGATGGTCAGCACATGGTGCTTGAATGATCCTTAACCCCTGAAGGGTCAGCTTTTGGGATTATCATCACCACCACCTCTCTTGTTTGACAAAAACCCTTGTCAGACTTGCCAGAGACTCACTCTCTCTGGCAAACCCGACCAAAGGATTACAAAATTTTGGCAGCAAAATCAATTTGTGTTTTTTCATCATGGGATCCATGAAGAAAGCCTGAAGCTTCTTGTCGACATTTTCTTGGACCCTTTTTTTCATCCCCACCCACAAACACGCTCTTATAGTTGCTCCTAATAGAAGCTGAAGAACTTAACCAGTGTTGGGCAGGCGGTCATTGGAAATGGTGCCAAATAACCGGATCTGCCAAGGAGGTTCTGAAGCATACATACCCGTGGTTCTCAAAAGTTCCAAGAACCCATTTCCATGTATTATCCACGAATCTTCCTTTTATTTTTGTGAAGGAAAACAGAGAATCTTTTGGAGCAAACACACGGGAATATTCTAATATTCGGATCGATCGACATGGAACCTTCGTAGAAATTGTGCCAAATTTTTTTTTAAAAAACCCCAGGTTGTCAAGGCAGTCCTTGAAGAGATATATATATATATATATACCCACGGTTCTCAGAAAGTGTCCAAGAACCGGCTCCTAATATATCCACACACAAATCTCTAGTTTTTTTCAAAAGACCGAAAGATTTGCGGAGGAAAAGAGAGAATCTTTTGGACCACACGGGAATATTCTCCCCTTTTTGTGAAGGAGCATGGAAAAATCAGAATAAATTAATTAGGGTTTAATTAACTAATCTTCAGTTAATCTTCAGCATTAAACAATTAAGTATTTATTTCATAGAGGTGTTGAAGCTGCCCCCTGTTTATGGGGGTGCTCGAGCAGTAGTCCGTAACAGGGGGTGCCCATTGACGAGCTCGCTCTGGCATCTGTTTATGGGGGGTGTGCTTGAGCAATAGTCCGTAGAATACTTGATTTTGTGCCTGCCAATCAGACCCTCAAACCCTTACTCCCAAGGGTTTCGTCGAAATCAAGTTTTGACAATTTACACTTCGTCTTGTATTGACTTTTAATGTTGATCCCAGTGTCAGTCAGGTACGTACCTGCTTGCTTGCTTGCTTGCGGCAGGTAAGAACTGCCAGTTCTGGCTAGTAAGAAAGAACCGGATCCAAAGGAGGGAGGACGGATTTTTAGAACTGAAACCATAATCAATTTTAAAAGAAACAGACTGGAATCAAATTCTCAGTTTCATTTGTGTGCGGAACCACCCGGAACCATAGTATATATATATATATATATATATAGGGATGGGAACTGAAAATTAACTACCGAACAAACTGGCTACTGAACCAATGTTGGTTCTATTTCCCAGTTAATTAGAACTGAATAACTGAAACCGAAACTGGAACCGGAATTTATTTATTTGAAGAACTGGACCCAAAACTGGATTCCCAGTTCTATGTATAATGTGAAAACCGGAACAGAGCCGAGATGATTCTAGTCAGTGTGCTTAATTTAATAAATTATGGACTCATTTTTCTCGGCCGGAAAGAAGTAAGGCTTCTTTCTTTGTCAGCATTTCCTCGGACGGGGGCATGCAAGGAAATGTCAGTCAAGTGCAGTCGAGTCTAAGAAGTGTTGTGGAATCTGGTTGGTTGGTAGGTAGGTAGGTAAGTAGGTAGGTGGGTAAAACCAGTGCTTCCAGAATTCTGGTTCTGCAAAGCACTGCCTGAGTCCATGTGGGTTGTGTTGGGGTGGGTTGTCGGGGGGGGGGGGCAGGGAAGCACAGGCGGAGGAGTGCAACTATTTGTGCAGTTCAATTGATGAATGTGATGATGATTTTTTCTTTTAAGCCGATCTCATTGCTTCATATTCTCAACCCTGGCATTATAATTATAAATTATGTGTAAAAATGTGGAACTTTTTGAAATAAAAATTTAAAAAAAATTTCCCTAAAAGAACAACAGGAATTTTTGTGAAGGAAAATAAAGAATATTTTGAAATATTCAAGAATATTATTCTAATTTGTTACATGGAACCTTTATAATTAATTAATTAATTATTCAACAGACGTGTGTTGATGAAGCTGCCCCTGTACTACAGTAATAGCGTTAACCCCATCAAAAGTCCATAGTATGAAGAAAAATTGCAACCCATGATAGTAAAATGCCCATTTGAGGGGCTTTCCTTCTTCTTCTTCTTCTTTCTATGGAGCAAACTTGGTAGGGTGAGAGCCTGTTCCATGTCCTCGATCCGTCTGGTGGTAACAGGCTTTACTGTCGTCTGTTACCCATTGTAACTAGTGTTCCCCATTGTTGATGCACATCATAACTGGCGGGCAGATGATGGGCAGGCTTTCTATGAACTCGATTTTGGACTTTGACTTTGCAAAAGAACAACAGCTCAAGGCTTGAAGCCTTTTCCAAAGAGATTCATAACATTCAAGTGTACTACTACTACTACTACTTATTATTATTATTATTATTATTACATATATTGATGGAAATTGACTAAATTTCTGGTGGGGTCAGGGAAACCAAGCCTCCCAAATAAAAATGGAAAATTTTTATATTTTAATTTAATTTAAATTTAAATTTTTTTTAAGGAGAAAAAAAAAAGAAAAAGAAAACTTGGTAATGAGTGAGTGCTCCATTCCAATTGAAATCAGTCAGTGTTAGGTGTGAGTACTGGAACAGACATTTTTCTGCAGCAAAAGGATTACTCCTGTCCCAGCAGAAAAAAAAAATATCCATATCATGATTGATGATGAAATTATAGGCCTTCAAGTTTCTCTTTTGTTTCAATTTTTCTTTGACCATCAATTTTGGGTCCTTCTTATTGCTTCATGTTATTCATTCTCCTTGACAAAAAAATCCAAGTGGGTGCACTTACTTCGTGTTTCTCTCTCTTCTTTGTTGTCCTTAAAAGGGTTTAGGGTTTAGGTTTTAGGGTTTAGGGTTTAGTTCAGAAACCTAAATAAGAATGGGGTTTAGTGGCTTGGCCATCCCTACGGTGCAATTCTCCATGATAAGAGGGAACCTTGATGTTCAAAGAGTTCCCTTGGCTTTTATGGCAAGGAACTTGCTATTTACACCAAGGAATGTGCCCTTGCACTACTAGTACATAAAATTGTGGAGATTGCAAGCAAAGTTGTGGATTAAGTTCTTAAGAATTGATGGTGTTAGGAGCCGATTCAATTCAATGTAATCTTGATGACCTTTCTAGATGAAGATCGAGAAATTCATGGATGGTGATGAATAATAGAGCTTCTCCGTTTTGTTTTGTGGGTGTGTGTGGGTTGGGTTTTACTGCACTAGCCTACCCAACTCACATACCCACCCACAGAATATATAACATAAAATAATTAAATTACAATAATGTTTCCTTTAAATCTGGCTATTAAAAAAATACAAAGTAACAAATTTTAGTCATCCTTCTATCTTTTTGGCTGCTTAGAGAAAACCAAATATCTGGTGTTTATAACTCTTTTTTTGGGTCTTTTTTTGGTAATTGAAAAACCCTCAACATACTCTTCATTTTATTTTTATTTTTTTGAATTTTTTATTAAGAAATTGCCAATAAAAAAAGTATGGTGCCCAATGTGTTGGATAAGGCGCCTAGCAAGTCCTTTAGGGCAAGCCAAGTGACACAGCCACCATAATGGGCAAGAGCAAGGCTATTCCATGACATTAAGGTCTAGGGTGCCAATTCAACAAACACATTTTGGTCACTATCAAGAGTGTATGATCATAAATTGGAAGATTATGCCATATAATGTGCTCAAGAAAATGACATAATCTACCACCCCAGACCTTAATTGTAATAATAGAGAGTGGGGCAAGGGGGGCATATTATCGGTCCAAGTGAGACTAAATGAGAACTTCAGGCCAGAAAATGCCTCCTTGGCCCACTCGCCAAAAGTACAAAATTGCATAATCTGTTATGCCCCTTGGCAGATTCTGCCAACATAGTCAACACAGGCACTTTTCAGCTGTATGAAAAAGTGCTCACATTGTGCAGAAAAAGCTTCCATGTACATTTTATGTACTACAGAATTGGCTGTGAAATGCTACGTTCTACACGTGCATCCTCACTCTGCTGCTAGGGCAAGCAAGGTGAAGGGTGCACTTGGTAGAATCTGCAGTTCACAGCCCATTCTCTGCAGTAAAATGACAGGGAACACCTTGAGAAGTCTGGGGAACAATGATGGAATCAGCCACTGGTGGAGAATCGGTAGCAAGTGTTGATTCTGAATTTTAATCAGGTCACATGGGAACCCCTGAATTGGCCACCCCCTGGCTATGGATGGACATGAAAACCAATAATGCTATGGATGAAAAGTTCATATGGTAGTTGAACTCTAAAGTTCTGAGGAAGTTTGCCTGTCATACACAGCAAAATTTTAGCCCCAAAATTAATAGCAAAATTAGTCAAATTTACACTAGAAAAACAGAATTTTCCAAAATTTTCTCAATTTTAATATTAATGAACAGATAATGAAAAAAAAAATTGAAAAAAAAAATGCTTATCCTGCAATAAATAAGGAAAGCAGACATTTTTCAGCTTTTGAAATTTGACTTGAGCCAAATGGAGTTTTGGGTTAGTAGTGCAGCTCCATTGGAAGCAGTAGTATAATAATAGCCTGTAAATTACATAATATGGATGAAGTTTTGCCAAAATGGAGTTTTGGGGTTAGAGCAGCAGCAGCTCCACTGACAATACTATTATAATGGCCTATGAACAAAAAATTTGGATGAAATTTTAGATGAGCACAAATTTCATCAGGCTTTTCCCAGTTCTAAACCTGGATGGATTCATCCCAAGGGATCTTTAACGGTATTTTTGTCCCATTCAATTCATTCCTCGCCAGAAAAATTAAAAAAAACTCTCACTCATTAAGGTTAGTAGCCGAAAACCTCAAGAAAACGCCCATTATATATTATTATTGGCTAATGAAGGAGAGTACTATATGTGTAGGGGTAAAGCCCTCAAGGCTGAGCCATGAGGTGTGTGGCCATGAATTTGGTAAACCCTAGCCCTGAGGGCTTTTACACGGCATAAAAACCAACATTTATTTATTTATATTTCCGGTGATACTTAGTGGGTACCCATGGGATACCCTTTGGGTATCACACGAAGGAAAAAAAAAAGACGAATATAGGCATTTCAAAAGACAAAAATGCCCATTGGCAAATTATGCCACTTTCCGGGTACACTTAGGGGGGTATAAAAAAAAAAAAAGCTAGGCTTTCACGTCTTTTGATATGTGAGTCCAAACACACCGTCTATCATTTTATTTTTTTTCAATTATAACGAGATATACGTGCCTTTTTTTTTGGTAAACAAACAATGGAACAATTCTCCTTTTCCATGTACTTTTTTTTAAAAAAAAATCAATTTCCAACACAATTGATTATTTATTCATTTATTTAGTTTTCCCAATTGCCCCCCATACTAAAAAGAACATGATGGGTATGCCACATGCAGCTCTTGAGCAAACTGAAGCCGTTGAGCAAACAAAAGGCCACCCCCCAAGGGAAATTCATTGGCAAAGGATCTTCCACCCCACCAAAAAAAAATAAAAATGAAGAATTTTTTTAAATTATTAAACAAAGCCAATAATAGGTTTTTTCAAAAGAAATTGATATTGAGAATTTGGCAAAACTTTCAAAAAGAAATTAGTTGAATTCACACTAGAAAAAAGAAAAAAGAAAAATCCCCAAATAAATTAGAAATTAGAAAAAATTTCCCCCCTGTCAAAAAAAAAAACAAACAGTTTCCTGGATCAACACCTGAAAGCAAGGGAATTTTTTTTCCGATATAAGTTTTGATTTTATTTTCATTAATTATTTTCCCATTTTCAGTAGCCATTATTCTATTAAAATTTAAGGGGAAAAAAAGCAGCAGATTTCTATTCATAAAAAGTAGGAGGTAGCCCAAAAAAAGATTGAAAGATGTTTTTTTTAATGTACTGTATGTAGTGTTTAACCATTATCTAGATTTGGCTAAATGTTCATCTCGATTATCGCCACTCTGGCTATTACACCACAAAATTGACACAAAAGAAAACCACTGAGCTGCTGCCTCGCCCTTGTGACTAGCTGGCAGAATGCACTCTAGGGGCAAGTTCCATGGCGTAATTTGACCCTTTTTTCAGTCCAATAATAATAATAATTATTATTATTATTATTGTTATCATCGCCATATTTGTTTTATTATTATTGTTGTTATCATCGCCATATTGTTTTATTATTATGCGTGAAAAAGAAGTTATTATTGCGGGCTGCCCGGTGTCGGAACCGGGTGACGTCCGGTAGTCGTCGTCGCTCCGTCTCCGACGTCCGTCGTCGTCTTCCCTCTTCTCTCGCGCGCTCGCCTCTTTTGCACTCGCGCGCTCTTCTTCCTCTTCATCTTGTGTCGTCTCGCCCACGCACATTTTTTGTTTGTGTTTCTATCGCTATTTCTTTATGTTTCTTACACCTCTGCAGAAGAAGAGGACGACGACGACGAAAGATGCCTGAAAACGCGCTTTTATTCCACCGGATTTGGCGCAGAACGTGAGGAGTTGTTGTTGTTCTTCTTCTCACTCCGTGGTTTTTTGTCTTCGAGGATCTCTCCCGGTGCAGCTGTTGGAAATGCGTGTTTGCGACGATCTCCGGTGCTGCTGTTGGAAATGCGTCTTTGCTTGACACAATTAGAGCGGTACGTAAACATCCTTCTCTGGGACAGGAGAGAGAGAGAGAGAGAACGCGCGTAGTTGTTTGTATGCGTCTTGTCTTGAGATCTCTAGTGTTGTTGGAAATGCGTTTTGTCTTCACACAATTAGCCTCTAGAGTGCGGTAGGTAAGCATCGCCTTTTTCACGGAGACACAGAAAGATTGTTTTCCGAATGCAATGGACGCCGCCGTTGGACAGGAATTTTGAACTTTGCGGTTCTCATGTCTTCTCTTCTTCTTGTTCTTCTTGCATCTGCACGCGGATTTGTTGATGGATTTGAGATTAGTCTGTGCTTTTCTTCTGTTGGAGCAGAAACCTGCTGCTGCTGCCGCTGCTGCATTGTGCTGGATTTACTGGGAAGTACTATTGTTTTGTGAGCACTGCTGCGATCATTCTCGCTGTGGTGTTCTCTCTCTCCCTCTCTCTCATGTTACGAAGATGATTTTGGCAACGTCGAAGCTGTATTGCCCTGTTGTTTGAAATTGTTGCCGTCTTGTCTTTCGCGGGCAAGGGATCGGATGAGATTCTTCTTCTTCTTCTTCTTCGTAATAGTATGTTGCTGCTTTGGATGTCCTGATTTGCTCTGGACGTCCTGCTTTCGCGGTCTTCCTCTTTGGTGTCTTGAAAGATGTATACTACTGTGTTGTACTGCAGTAATGTGGGAGATGTGAGAGGAGGATCTGGGTGGAAAAGGGAAGAAGCATTCGAAGTGGAGCGAGACCCTGTCCCTTACAAGAAGCAAGTCTCAGAGATCCTGGTTTTTTTTGCCAGGCTTCCTCTCTAGATCTTACAATCTGAAGAAGAAGATCCTTCAAACACAATGTCAAGAATGCGGCAAGTCTCAATGCGCGCAAGAGTTGTTCTCTTGAGCTAGCTAGCTCTTCCTTCCTTCCTTCACAGAGTACCTCCTAATTGTGACATGCTGCAATAGGAAGAGGATTCTTCACAAAACTTCATGGAGTCATCGTCTTTATCGAAGGCGCGACCTGGCTCTCCCTATCGTTTCACGAGGGTGCCGTCGACGAATCAAGGCAACTGGCAATATCCATCTCCTTCACAGACTGGCTACCAAACTCCAACTTCTTCGGCGTCGTCCAAGGCGTCGAATGGATTTGCGGGAAGATCCTTGACTCCCAACAGAACTGGGAGAGCAATCTCTAGCACACCGAGCAGCTTCACGCCACAGCAAAAATTCCGTCTTAGTTCTATTGGAAACCCTGTTGTACAACAACAATCAGATTCTTTTCAAAGAGACGACTTTCTCTCACGCGCCAAGGAGAACGTCTCCGTGACTGTTCGCTTTCGGCCTCTCAAGTACTACTTCCTTACATACAAAAAACCCAAGCAATTGTTTGTTGCTTTCTTGAAACATTCGGTCGCAGATCTAGCTGCTGAATCTTCTTGCGATTCTTCATGACTACATACATAGTGGGTGGTCCTGCAGTACTAGATGACAGTCAACCGCAACGGGTTTTCTTTCGCCATGGATTTCTGTTAAAGTCGCATGTACACACATACCCACCTGAAGGACATAAAACCTCCTGAACAGACTGTTCCGCAAATCTCTCATGCTCTGAGCACTGTGTACTAAGTCTTTCTGGGTGTGTCCAGTAGTACATCAGATCCACAATGAGCTCACAAACTCAAAGACTCATCTATCTTTCTTCAAGGGAGAGTGTTCAGTACACAGAAATTTCAACTCACGGCAGCTTGAATCTCAACTGATTGCTTGCAAAGAAAATTGTTCTCAACACATTGAGGGATTTTTGTCTGTGACACGGTCCTGTGGTCAAAGCCCAAACCTTAAGACAAAGGATTACAATTCTGTCAAAAGAGTTCTAGAACAGTTCAAGCAGAGAATGAAGTTGACTTCAGAGGCCAGAGGGTGTATAAATATAACTAACTATATTGGCAAAATTCTTTCTCCTTGAACAATTGAGAATTTTGTGAAGATGAAATATTATTCAAGCTCTAGTTGAACACAAATTGTCACAAAGGTTTAATTTATGTGACAGTGCACATCCTGCTCAAGAATTTTTTGCTCTGCTTTTTTCTGTGTGTGGGTGCAGTCAGCGGGAGATTCAACGAGGTGATGAAGTTGCATGGTATGCTGATGGAGACTCCACAGTCCGCAGTGAGCTTTGCCTGTCGACTGCTTATGCCTTTGGTATGTCAAAACTCATTGAAGCTACATGATTTTTCTGCATCATGATATTGTGGGTAGTAGAGCTTGGAAGAGAAAAGAAAAGAACTCTTTTGCACTGATACACTGCCCAAAGAGCAGATGGATAAAGAAGAAGGAGGAAGAAGTATATGGCTCAATGTTCCAGTATATATGTGAGAAACACTTTGTAAGGGAACATCATCTGTAACAGGAACCAAAACTCAATGGTCCTTAAAGAGGAGCACAGTCCTCTGAAGTGTCAGTGTGATGATGCTCCTTAATAAGAAGTGTCATCCTTGAAGCTGAGCATCCATAATGGTCATCTTGCAGCTTGCCATATGCAATCTTTCAGTGAGCCTGTCACAGGAGTTAACAAAGAAGTGTGAAGAAACACAAAGAATGAAGGAGAATAGCAAAACACAACAGAGAAATGGGGTGTGATCAAACATAATAGAAAGGGTTTGTTGAACCAAGAGATTAGACATACATGGAATGAGAGTGGCATTGTCATCACCCTGCTTAAGTCTTTGAATGGTTGTGGGATTGCAGACAGAGTGTTTGCGCCTGCAACAACTACAAGAGGAGTTTATGATGTTGCAGCACAGCATGTTGTCAGTGGAGCCATGCAAGGTGTCAATGGTAATTTTCTTCTTGCACTGGATCTGTCTACTATTTCCTGAGTCCTGGCTCCATGGGGCTGAAAGCACATGGAAGCAAAAAAAATTGTAGCCAAATGACAGTGGCTCAATGAAGTTATGAGCTCTCTTGGTCATTCAGGGAGGATACTTGCATTCAAATGAGTAGTAAGGAAGCTTTCTTCAAATAGTCTCCACTTTATTCCACAGAAATGGACTGAATACATCACCCTGTTGCTCACATTGACATTGCATTTGACCCACAGGAACAGTCTTTGCTTATGGTGTTACAAGCAGTGGCAAGACTCATACCATGCATGTACGACTTGATTCTTGGGGTTTTCAGTGGGGGCACCTTTTAACACTTCCCTTCTGCTCTCTCTTTGTTCTTTCATCACATTCCCAGACTGTGATTCTTGGTTGTAGAAAGGATTTCCAAATAGAATCTGTTATTTCAACCAAGCAGCCTTACTGAAAAACCTTGTTCTCCACCTTGACCTGTTGTTGGAGTAGGCATTTCTTCTCTTGAGTCACACTTGGAAGAAGATGAATGACATGAATGGACTGGCATTCCATGAACCTTTTACTGACTTGGGGTATGAAATGGCAGGGTGATCCAAAGTCACCAGGAATCATCCCCTTGGCTATTAAAGATCTTTTCAGCATCATTCAGGAGGTACTGTAGTCTCAACTCTTGATTGCTTTCTTCGTAGTGAAAGTGTGGAAAAGCCAATGTAACCATCCAATCTACTGCAAGAATTCTAATGTCTGCGTGTGCATGTTTGCCCCTGCAAGCTTGAAATCATGAAGAAACTCAAAATTGGCTTGCCACAATTAGAGCAATTATACTAAATAATAAGATGGATTCAGATTGTCTGTATATACAATTACAGTCCTCCTAATCAAAGACTAACAAGTTGTATTGACATTGGCTTAGACTCCAAGTCGCGAGTTCCTTCTGCGAGTATCATACCTGGAGATTTACAATGAGGTGAAGATTTTTGCTGCAACTGACGACAATGTTGTGGCATTGTTTGAAAGTCATGACTTCCTTAACAGTTCTGTGAAGTTTGAACATAAAACTTCCACTGATTCATATTCTTTATCTACTGAGTCAAAATTTTCTACCAGTGTGCCTTCCCTTCCCCAAAGATTCCTCTCACTCCTGCTTTAATCTTTTGGCTCAGTTTTAGCAGCAAGCTGGAAAGCAGTTGTCTGTTTGCTCAACTGCAGCAGTATAGTATGTGGTCATGCTACTACTGAAGCTTAAATGTTTGAGTAACTTGTATCATGCAGAAGGTTCCTCATATAACAGCAATGAATCTGATTTCAGGTTATAAATGATCTTCTCAATCCGCTTGGACAGAACCTACGCATTCGAGAGGATGGGCAGGTGCTTGGATGTTCATGACTTTTCACCATACTGTAGCACGTACATGCATGGAAGTGAAATCCTCTATTTGAATGCATGGGACATAGTTTTCTGGAGGCAAAGAAACTATAGTTTGCCAATATTGTATTTTAGACTAACACACACAATCTTGTTATCCTCACATTCATGACGCATGATTGTGCTTTTACAGCATGGCACATACGTAGAGGGGATAAAGGAGGAGGTGGTCTTGTCACCAGCTCATGCTCTCTCCCTCATTGCTGCTGGTGAAGGTAATCCTACTGTAATACCATGAACAACCATATGTTCTGCAAGTAGACCAAAATAGATACTTCTGTTAGAATTGACATAGGCCAGGACTAAGATGATTAAACATGTAGATGACCATGATGTAGAATTGCAGCATACTATCTTGGCCTTGGAAGAGGTATCCTTGTTGAGAAGTTTTTTCTGCCTCTTCCTGTGTACTGTTCACTGTTGCCATCTTTTCTGCTTTGATGTTGCTCACCCTTATGGTGTATGCAGCGCACCGTCATGTGGGATCTAACAACTTCAATCTACTCAGCAGCAGGAGCCATACTATCTTCACACTGGTGTGTATGATTGTCAACCAATTCAATCATGATTCACCATGCAGCCAGAAATAGAGATGCTGCCAAAATTAACATATACTCTGCTTGCAGTTTGTAGTTCATATGTACACTAAGGATTACTCTTAGCAAAGAAATGAAACATTTTTCTGAGTTATTCTTATGTCCAGCTGGTTTTCCTTTAGTTAATGAAACTGTTCCGCAATTCCACTTGACCTCTTGATAATCCTATTAGTGTTGAATTCTTTGAACAATGTCATTTCAGATTGCAGAGAGACATAAAGAGCACATGACAGTATTCATCTTTGAATTACAGATAGTTCTCTTCACTTATTGAGATGTTAAATATCTTGTGTCCAATTGGGCTCCTGAGTGCATAACCTTCTTGACCAAGACTCTCTCCAGACTTATTTGGGTGTGGGTCTGTACAGACAGTGGAGAGCAGCCCACGATGTGATGTCTACAGTGATGACGACATCACACTTTCACAACTTGTAAGTAGGATGGTGACAAACCCTGTTATCCCTGTTGCACTTTGTTAGGTTATCTGCATTGTGGGGTCATTTCCTTTTGGATCCACTTGTATCCTCCTTACAAAAGCACTTTTACCGAAAATGACATCACTAGCATTGTCTCTACAGGCTCTCTCTCTTCTCTTATGATCCTTATTGTTCACAGTACACAAACTGATTTCATCCAAATCGTCTCTGAACTTTCAAATGACACTCTGATTGCTGACTGGAAGAACTAACTCTGAATGAACATTGAAGCATCAAAAGTGGGGCATGTGTGATGTGTAGAACCTGATCGACCTTGCAGGATCAGAGAGCTCAAGGACAGAAACAACAGGTCTACGCCGGAAAGAAGGGTCCTACATCAACAAGAGTTTGTTAACCCTTGGCACGGTGTGTCCAACACTCTTTTGATTTGTATCCGTATGCCAAGTCAGTTAGCCACCTATAGGTGGGTCAGGAAGTTCAGAGGACTGTGGTATGAACAACATAATGACCTCTGCATGCTGCTGAAGTGCTGTGGGAAGGCCCAGACCTTGAATGCCTGGCATGTTTTGTGCGGGTGGATGCAGGTCATAGCAAAGCTGAGTGATGGAAAGGCTTCACACATTCCCTATCGAGACTCCAAACTCACTCGTCTGTTGCAATCTTCATTGAGTGGCCATGGACAAATCTCAGTAGGCTTTCTACTAAGTTCCCATTCAGATCTCCAGCTGCATCTCTGTTGTGCATGTTTAACCAACAAATGGCCTTCTTCTCCTGTATATGTGACAACAACAAAAAAGTTGCTACATTGCAAGCTGGTCATGCTAAAATGGGAGTGAATCTGACTGCAGTTAATATGCACAATCACACCAGCATCTAGTAACAGCGAGGAAACACACAACACCCTGAAGTTTGCGCACCGAGCGAAAAGGATTGAGATCCATGCTGCTTCCAATAGGGTAAGCATCTTATGAGCTCTAGAAGGGTATGGGTTGGGGTTTTTGTGCTCCATTCTAATGGAATATTGCAGGCTGAACAGTTGTCTTGAACTGTTGAAATCTCAGTTGTTGCTTGTATGCTCAACAATTCAACTTGAATGGACCTGAATTGTGGAATCTGGTTTTTTGACTAGCTGTGGCACTTGATAAACCTACATGTATGGAGTAAAATGGTCAATTTTTCTTAAAGTATTGTTCAGTGCTCATCAGAGATGTAGCCAATGGCTCATGGCTGGAAATGGCATTGGTTTTTGCAGATATTAGATGAAAGATCATTGATAAAGAAGTACCAAAAGGAGATTAGTAGTCTGAAGTCAGAGTTGGAGCGGCTAAGGCGTGGCATTCTTCAGCAGCCCTATGTTCTACATGCAAACCATGAACATCACCTTGCACACCTGCGTCAACAGGTGTGAATGTATGAGCAAATTCAAGCATGTGCTACAGTTATTTTCCTCTTTCAATATGGCATTTTGGAAATCATTAGACTGTTGAACTGAACGGAGCAACCCCTTGCAATTTTTGCTCTGAGTCAGAGCTGATTCTATAACTATGTGTTTCTTGAAGCTAAAGTGTTTTTTTTGTAAGCCTGTTCTGTAATCTGCAATTTGAGTTCATTCCAGCACACGTTGGTAAATTGACAACTGGTTTGTATATCTCTGCTAATAATGGACATTGTCTCCAGTTGAATGTTGACGTGACATTTGCTGTGATAACAGTGTTTTTCATTGTCAACTCTAGATGTGAGTGTCAAGTCCACACATGAGAACTATTTGCAAGTAGTTTCATGATGTTTGCAAGCAGGAGTCCATTAAGGTTATACACGTTACCCTCAGCCCATTTACCCACTTGTGATTTCTGGATGACAGCTGGAGGCCGGCCAAGTAAAGATGCAGTCACGGTTGGAGGAGGAAGAACAAGCAAAGGCAGCCCTTATGGGCAGAATCCAGCGCCTCACAAAGCTCATTTTGGTTTCCACCAAAACCAATATACCTTTTACTACTGTCCCTGAGAAATCCAAACATCGAAGATGCCACTCCTTTGGTGAGGAAGAGGTATTTATATGAATCAATGCTCTCACTCCCATTTTCATTCTATCAGTGCTTTGAGCAGGACATGTCATGTTATCAATTCTTTGTAAGTATCTTCCACAGACAAAAGGTCATATTGGCTGGTGAAGTCTGGCTTGTTAGGAGCAGGTGAAACAATGTGATGACCAAATTCGTTGTTACGTAAGTTTAGATTGGCTTTGTGCAGTTGGCCCACTTGCCAGACAAGAGGCGGGACTTGATGTGGGAGGGTGATGGTATGCAAGATCAGGGTGTGCCTGACTCTGAGGGTACTGGAGAAGGCAAGGGTAATAGTGACAGCATGGATGATAGCACCCAGGAAGAAAAGAAGTCCAACAAAAAGCGTGGCATGCTGGCTTGGTTCAAGATTCGGGTTGGTCCCTCTATGTTCTTCCCCTAGTTCAAACATCCCAAATCCTTAATTTTCGTGTTGATTGCTCTGGATGCAATCTGGATTCTTTCTAATAGCAACGTCTGATTATAATTTTTCTGGTTCATTCCTGCACCACGGCACTTGCACCCAAGTTCCAGAATCGAGCTTCCTTCCACTGTCTCCATGTCTATGCAGGCCCTGCACAGCTCTAGTTTTCAATTGGATAAGCACAAGATATAGAGATCAATCACCCCAATTTTCCTGTTGATTGTGATCCTATCCAGCCAGTGACATCTCTTTCTTGACCTGTTGATGCCCTTTGTAGTTGAGGATCTGAGTGCACAATATTCCATTTGATCCTTCTTTGAGCTTTTGATGGTGTTTATTTATGGATTTCTACTATTTTTGTGCCCTTACCTATACTATCTGTTGTGCAGAAAACAGAGAATGCAAGTTCAATCCCTTCTGGAAAGTTTGATACAGATAACTTGCCAAACAGCTCAGCAGGAGCAATTGTTCTGTATGAACCAAATGCTGGCTTGAAAAGTGGTGCCCATCAGAAGTCTTTCAGCCATAGATCTGATGAGCTCTCAGCTGCTGACTCGTTTCCAGAGTCCATACAAGTAGGCGAGCTCTTCAGTGCAACTGGTCGGGGCCGAATGCCACCTCCAGTATGTTAGCCTCTCCTTCCATAAATTCCTGTAGAATTGACAAAGTCTATTTTTCTCATGGGTCATAGTTTTTGAGCTGTTTACAAAACATGTATCATTTTCACTCCATTGTTTTCTCCTTTCTCTTGGCATAGCAAAGGGAACTCAGTCCTTGGTCTGATGAAATTCAACTTTTTTGAACTTTCTGAACCCTGGAGGATTCTTAGGTTCTGGACATAAAATGAAACTCCATGGCAGGTGGGCTTGTTCATTGCCACAACCTATATTTAGCCTTTGTCATTGGATTGAATTGCAGACTGGAACGACAATGGCAGACCAAATAGATTTGCTAAGAGAGCAGTTCAAAATGCTGGCTGGAGAGGTGGCTTTCTGCACCAGCTCTCTGAAACGTTTGATTGAACAATCAGCCAGCAGTCCGGAGGATGTCCAAATTCAAGTAAGCTCTTCCTTTACCATAGACCTTTTTTTATCAGATGGAGGAATATCATCAGAGTAGTAATAGTCTGTAGTGACAATACAAGCTCAAATCTCAGCCACAGGAGGGCCCAAGTGAGAAGGTTGTTCATAGCAGACTGAAAATGAAGAGGAGTTGCACATCACCACAAATGAAGTGAATGAATGACAACACAATCTAAATTGATAGTGTGGCTGTGTTTAGGTGCAAATAGAGAAGACAAAGGAAGAAATCGAAGAAAAGAAACACCAAATGCAGCTGCTTGAGGATCGTATCAAGACATCAGATGCATCCAACCCAAATGCAGTTCCTTTGGAGATCTCACAGGTATGAAGTGTTTGACTTGCTTCTTACAATTGTCAATTGCCACATGATTATTATTCTGTTTTCCAAGTTGCACAAAAGGCTTCCTCCAAGATATGTTTCAACAAAGCACCCCAGAGCTAGACCTGACAACTTTAACCCAGCTTCATCCTAAAGTTTGGCTTGGGGTCTGGAATTGCAGCATATATCAAGCCTCACAACTCAACTCAATGAGAAATCCTTTGACCTTGAGGTGAATACAAAGAAGAAGACTCTTGTAATCCTGTTCCACAATTCTCTTTTCTTTGATAGGTTTCACACAGTCTCATCATCACCATTTCAAATGTATGTTTTTCTGAGTACAAATTCTAACAGTGTTGACATACACTGACGCATCTATCTTTATGGTTCAAAGTCCTCAACTCTCTTGATATGTCAATGTTTGGGACTAGTATTCCCTCTATTCCCTCTTTTGTGCCATTTACTTGTGAGGAGCATGGAAGCACCTTTGGTGTTGGATCACTAAGTTGGGTGGAGTCTTTTCTCAGATCTAGAGGAAGATTTAGGTTTACATGACTTCGGTGCTGTTAGTAGGAGAGAATTTGATGATATTCTTGTTGAAAAAGGAGCAGATGAAGGTTGCTATTGAAGAGGTGTTGAAGAAGTGTGACATCAGGCTGGGGGACGAGTGCTTGTGAGGAATCTGACCATTCTGCTGCATGTGCTGGTTGGTGCAGATAAAGAGTGCAGACAACCGGATTCTGCAAGAGCAGCTGGAAGCCAAGGTTAGTGGCCCAATCTTACCTAGGTTGAACTATCTTCTGAACTGATCAACACAGGTCTTTCAAAGCTGCAACTTACAGAAATCACCCTAACTGTGGTCCATCATTTTCCAATCCACAGACTGCAGAGATCAATAAGCTGCACGACATTGTGGATTCTCTCCAACAACTCCAGACATCAATGATGAAGACAAACATGAATGGACACAAAACTACCAATGGGCTAGTTGATACAACAGAGGAATCGGGGATCAGCTGGTTAAATGCACAAAGTTTATCCAGAAAACTTTGTTACATGGAGCAAAATGGTTCTGAGGGTGACAACCACAGGCAAAACTCTTGTGCAACATCCAAGGATCTGGATGAGGAGGGTGATAGTTTGTTGCAATCACAGGTCCTTCTACAGGTGTGTGTGAAACACTGTGGATCATACTTTTGAGTCCCTTCATATGAGCTTTTCCTCCAGCAGATAGAGCTCACCTATACTCTCTCTGCTCACGCTCACCAGGGATTCAGGCCCAGTGGAGATTCAACAAATATTGTCCAATTTGTCAAGTCATGGTTAGGGAGTGCTGAAGTCTGGTCACTTGTCTGTAGCCATCCATTTGTAGATTTTACTGGGTCCATCTGTGCTTTGGTTTGAGTTTCTTACATTACCAATATCTGTCAATCTCCTTGGGTAAGAGTATCAGATTTTACATTGATGTCAGAATATGTTTTGGTGGTTAAATATCATTCCATCAACATCTCATGACTATGGGACTTTTCATCACTGCAGGCAGCTGAGATTCAAAAACTGAAGCTTGAAATGGAGCAACTGAAGCAGGAAAGAGTCCAGTTAGCAGAAGAGAAGGCAGGTCTATATCGCCAGACAGAGAGACTGGCACAAGAGTCAGCATATGCCAAAGAGCTGGCTGCACAAGCTGCTGTAGAACTGAAGAATCTAGCACAAGAATTGACAAAACTCTCCTTCCAGAACACGAAATTACAGAATGATTTAATGCAGGCGCAGCAGGTTACTTTCCAGAATGCAAAGCTTCAGAATGAGCTTACAAAACTGCAGAATGAACTGACAAAAGCTCAAGATCAAGCATTTGCTCGAACAGCTTTGAAGCCAGCATCACTAGTTGGGCGAACTAATCAGATTGCAGGCAGTGATGGCCAAGTTGGTGATGAGACTGCTCTTGGTGTTCAAGGGATCTCACCGCTCATGCATGGAGTTGGGAACAACCACATTAGAATGGGACAGAACTACAGCAATGGAGATGGAAATCTGAGCAGCAGGAATCAGAAGATGAATAACAGCATGAATGTCTTTGATGACATCAATATGTGCCAGCTTGATCCCAAGACAGCAATCCTTGAGCTGAAAAAGGAGCTTGAATTAGCCCACAATAGGGAGTCAATTATGGAAGCAACAATGGCTGGGAAAGAAGAGCGGGAGACACTGCTACAGAAAGAATTGGACCACGCCAAGCATCGAGAATCAGTTCTGGAGAATGATCTTGCAGGCATGTGGGTTCTGGTAGCCAAATTGAAGAAAGAGAGAGACACGGCAAAAAACCAGCCAGTTTTCACAGATGTCCAAGACTGTTGTCAGGAAGATTGTCAGAGTGTTGGAAGGGTTGCTGTGGGAGTGGCAAGTTCTCCAGAGAGCATGTGGCAAGGCTGTACCAAGAATGGAAACTTCAAAGATATATAGATACTAGCAGACCAGCTTGGAAGGACAGACTTGAACAAGTCATGTAGAGATGTGGTTTGGAACAACATGCAAAAGCAGCCTACCATAAAGAGGAACCATTACACGGGCTCTCCAGATGAGGCATTCATTCCAGTCTTCTGTTTCATCAGGCAAAATTTGGCCTGACAGTTGTCCCAGGAGAAATTTTTATTCAAATGGAGAGAGATGCATGAAAAAGCAAAGGGTACAAGAGTAAATGGAGGAGGGCTTCATGGAATGGAGAGAGTGGCCCTTTCTTTCTTGAGAAGGTCAAAAAAGTCATAAGGGAAGAGGAATGGCAGCTGAGGCTGATTTTGTTGCAAAGGGCTGTATGCAGTCCAGCTAAAGGGAAAAGCCCAGCACTCACAACGATCTCTTCCTGCAATGCATTGTCCATTTATGTCACTGACAGACACCTGGCGATCTTCTTCACCCACCCCCGCTGTGAATATGATGGGTGGGGCATGTCAGCTCCTCCTTGTGAGAGCAGCACTTCCCACCACAAGTCCTGAGGAAAAATTTCCCCCATGACGCAGCAGAGGAGGGACATACATGTCAGTGCTTCATCTATACACCAGTCACAAGGGAACCATCAAACCAACCCTCACAGTTCCCATCGGGATAATTGGTGTCAGGATTTTCCTCCCCACCCCACTCTATTTGTAACCTTGTCTATACCTGTAACGTAGCAATTTTTGAATAGATATGTAGTGTCATTGTTTGGAGGTTTTCCTTCTCAATTTGCACATATGCCACCATATTGTGCCTTAAAAACTGTTCTATTTGTTTTATTTGATCCATGTAGTAGTAGCTCTTTTTCAGGTGTATCATCATGGCCCTCAAACTAATCATCAGTCCATTGTATTGTTTCTGGTGCTCTTTTGCTCTGTTGGAATGTTGCTTGAATGATAAGAATTGCTAATGACCAGACCACCTCTTCTGTCTCTCATTCTGTTGCTTCTGAGAATCAAGGGCATGACATCTGCAGAAAGAGTCTGTAGTTAGGACAGCTTTCCATTTTGTCTCTCTGAAGGTGCAGTACTTGGAAGTTCCTGACAGGGAAACTTCCTCACTTACTACTACATCTTTTGGTGCTCGCCATTGACCACACAACAAAGCCATGTTATAGACACTTCTGCAGGTTTGTCCACACTTCAGCACTGTTGTCCATGTGAACTTGGAGAAATTTGGGACCTGGAGGACTCGAGGAGTGTTGCTTGGAGGGGGAGGCCTACCACTTTTGACACCAGATGCTCCAGATCTGTGATTCAAATTTGTAAGACTTGCACCTTCCAACTTGGGAATTTCATGCTAATGGAAAGCAACCAGGTTTGCATTCTCAGAGTATCTATCTCTATCGTGCATGTGAAGATGGTCTTTACAACATTATCAAATACCGGAGGAGTACCTTAGCAGATTCAACTCTAACCATGTTTTTCTGTAGAAATGTTGAAATTTTCAAAAAAATGTTTGTGAAGGAAAATAAAAGAATCTTGTGGGATGTTATTCAGGATGTTTTTTTTGACACGGAAACTTCAAGATTAATTAATCATTGGGACAGACATGTGTTGAAGTTGCACCTTGTACTATGGTATTCAAAACTCTGTTCCAACAGAATGCATAGAAACATCAGAGCTCCAAAGAATCATTGGATTCGACATACATGGGTTTCTCCCTTAAGAATCTCAGTGTTTTTTTGTGGGTAAATTTTCAGCACTTTGGCGACTGAAAAAAAAAATCCAGTGCTACTAAATGCAAAGGAATTTTGTTAAAAATAATGTGCCAAAGTCACCAGATTTTGATGAACAAATTTCTGAAATCACCATATTTAGACGATAGGTTCCAGCACACTTTGGCCAAATATAGCAAGATTCTTAACCTTTTTCTACTTTCCTCTCTGACCCATAGCCATATTTGGCTAATTCCTTGTATGGACAATTGCCAGTGTGGCTACAAAAAACTGATAATAATAATTATTTTTATTTTTATTTTTATTTTATTTTTATTAAAGCTCTGCTTAGGATATGTGAGCTATAATACAAAAGGGAATAATTATTACAAAATGATTAGGGTTTCAAACTTGCAATTGACACTGGGGATGAAAACAGTGCACAGAAAAGCAACAGGGTACCAAAACTAGTTTGCTCACATAAATTGGTCCTCAGGGGAATTTCATGCCCAGTTTTGGACTGCTGCTCGTATTCTTCATGAAACCAAAAGCCTTGTCAAAACAAGATCCCACAAATCCTTTGAACCAATATCCCAGTTTCGTGAAACAAATAGTACCCAATGTCCCTCCCTTTACATGCTATTCCACACAAGCACACCCCATATTCTTCACAAAAAATGCTCATCATGCATCCCACAATACCCAACATTCTTCACAAATTCCAAAGCCTTGCCCACAATACCCAACGTTCTTCACAAATTGCAAAACCTTGCCCACAATACCCAACATTCTTCACAAATTGCAAAACCTTGCAGCTATTCCACCATTAACCCCAATACAAGATTTACCAAAAGAAAGATATGCATTTGCTATTCCACACAATACCCAACATTCTTCACCAATGGTAAAAGCCTTGTTGCAATTCCACACCAATATGGGATTCTCCAGAAACAGCAAAAACCTCGCTGCTATTCCAGAGCAACAACACCTGGCATTCTTCACCAAAAACCTCATTGCCATTCCAACGACACCCAATATTGTTGCTATTCGACACCTACACACCCAACATTTTTTGCAAAACAACCTCATTGCAATTCTGACAATACCCAATATTCTTCACACATTGCAAAACCTTGCTGCTATTCCACCAACATTCAATACAAGATCTCACCCAACAAAGATTTGACATTTCTGCATACAGAAAAGATATTCATTTTGCAGGACAACCGCTCAAAACTGTCATCGAGTCTCCTATGATGTTGCAGTAGTTTTTTTGCTGTCAGAAACTAACTATTCGATAGTGAGGTATGAGAGGATAGAATTGACAAGATCCTGCATTTTTGGGCGAGTAAACAAAGGAGATGCATATATAAATGAAAACTCGAGCTTGGCATCACGGATGAAATAGAAGATGGCAAGGCATGATCCAATGCCATGATTCGAGGTGCATACGAGGTGGTCTTTCAGATTCAGATGCATAGCTGAAGGTCCTAGATCTTGATACAAAGGTTCTGCAGTTAGTGACAGAAGTGTGGAGCGAAGACTTCCACTTGGAGTTAGGTTTGGGAATCTCATTCCCTGGACCATGAGTGCATTCAAGTCACCCATGTCCATGAAATGCTTCTTTGCTTTGACTGCTTCATTGTATTTGGTTGTGCATTTCTCTGCTACCTCCCAGAAGGACTCGGTTTCTGAAACATGAATTGTCTTCATCATTGCTGCATGATAAAACCCTGAAAAAAATGCATGACACAGACAAAAGAGTTTTATCAGAAATGATGGTGGAATAATCCCGTTGTTGCATTATAGACAGAAAAAAAAACAGTGAGCATTCTTCACTGAAAATTGCTTGTGAAAAGTTGAAGAAAAAAGTAGTGAGCATTCTTCACCATCAAAACAACATCACAAAAGATTTCAGCAGAAGCAAACCCTAAGAAGAATTTCAGCAAAGAATGTGTAGGTACTGAGGAAAGGTAATGTAGGTTTCTTACCAACATGAGATTCAAGGATGCGGGGTTCTAAGAGATTTCTGCAATTCAATAGCACAACAGTGCCATAATGCTCGCCTCTTTTGCCCACCTTCTTCATGTCTGCAGCTGCCTTCAAACCTGCTGCTTCGATCGCTCCATACAGCAAAGAGTTGTTTTTTTTGCAAGCCTGTAGTATCACAAGTACATGCTCAAACTCTTGAAGAAAGTTTCCATCTCTGTCTCTGTGTCTGTCTCTCTCTCATTTCCACCAACTAGCTTACTCACATACTCACACCCACCAGGCTTGGACAATAGCAAGGAAAGGAGGATTTATGATTCAATCTATAATCTGAAAGCATGAGAATCCTGAATTCTGAATTTGACAAGAAAGAAAGCCCACTAAACCCTAAATCCTGAGAGCTTTAGGTATGGATGTTCTTCACAGGATTTTCAAATGGGTAATCTGCAGCAAATCTGTACATCACCAGGAAGCAGCAGTAGAGTTTACAGAAATCGGTTGCTACATTCTCAACAATCTCTGAAGGAAGGGAAAATCAAAAAGAGCTTGCAATGGTCGAATGCCAACTGCAATCATGCAAATGCAGCAAAGATTTAGGGTTTTGTTTTCCTCTTTGTTGTGCAGGAGATTAGGAAGAAAAAGGAAGAAGAATAAGAAGAAGAAGGTGATGGACCGAGTCCTGACCTGGAGAAGATCGTCAGTGGCTTTCGGTGAAAGCGAAGCTCGGATGAGACGAGACTTCCGCGGCTTGTTAGTGTGATCGAAAGGAAGGTATGCATGTTTTCTCGACACTATTCCGTATCCCAATGTGTCCACTCCGTGTGCCCAGAACGGCTTCTGGGCTTGCCCTTGCGGAATTGCCTTCTCCAATGCCGGAAGTTCTATGTCCTCTACCTCCTCCTCCTCCTCCTCCTCCTCCTGTCCTCCCTCTGCTGCTGCTGATTCTGAGCTTTCCCAAGTCGTCTGCTTCTTCTTCTTCTGGGCTGTTGCATCTTCTTCTTCTTCTTGTTCTTCCAGTTGCACTTGTCTGTAAAGAAGATCCACAAATTGGCGCGCAACTGGAGAGGTAGATGCTACATCTGCAGCGGCGGAGTGGAATCTGAAGACAACCAGAGATGAGTTCTCGGGAAGCTCATACACTTTCATATCGAAGACGGCAAAGGGTTTCTCTTTGGGAAACGGCGTGTTCATCTCATCTTCCAGTAGCTTCAGCCACTTTTCTTTTGAAGCTTCTTCAGATTCATCATCGTCCTCCAGCTCTTCTTCGTCATCATCAGCTGCCCTGCTGATCACAGAAATTTGAGAAACGACTGGATCTTCTGCTGCATGATCTGCAGTACTTGTTGTGAAGATAAAGTTCTTGCCGTTGAGTTGTTTGGAGATGTGGGATCGGAGACGAGGATGCGATGCAAGGAGTTGGCGCAAGGATGTAGTGAGAGAAGATCGCGTGAAGCGACGAGCAAACAGAAGACCCAACAACGTAATGCCTGTTCCTGTCTCCACTGCTGCTATCCAGTTCGTCTCTGACTTCCCTAGTTCCCTGTCTGCTGTGTTCTTCTCCCTCACCATTGTTGTTGTTGTTGTTGCCATTTTTGCTGCTCCCTCCTCCTCCACCAAGTTATAAATTTGTGCTCACAAAACGGAGAATACCCACACCTCTAAAAACACACGGAAACCCACACTTCTGCAACCTCTAGAAATCCCACGCTATGGAAACTACACCCGATCTGCAACTTCTAGAAATCTCTCTCTCGAGCTATGTGTGTATGTCTCTCTCTCTGTCTGTGACTTTTCTTGTTCTCTTCTTCGCAATGCTGAAGCAGCAGCTTTCCTTAAACATCTAACTCTCTTTGGACCCAGTTTGTGTCTTCAGTTGGAGAACTGAAACCCCAAAAACTGAACCCAAGAGTTGCAGAAACACCCAGTTTGTGTCTTCACACGGAGAACTGAAAACCCAACAAACTGAACCCAAGAGTTTTGCAGAAGCAAAAAAACCAAACATGCAAGCGTTTCTTCTTTCTCCAGTAAGTTAAGTCTTTCTCATGATGATGCCATTGTCCTAGTCCTCATCAAGACATGGCAATGGGATCCCATTTGACATGTTTTTCCTGGCTGCTGAGAATTGGGCTGCAATCACAGAGCTCTAATAATAATAAAAACAGGACCCACAACTCTAAAAACAGCTTTCCTTGAAGATCTAGCTTAAGATCTCTTGGACCCAGTTTGTGTCTTCAAAACTGGAGAACTGAAAAATCAAACCCAACAAACTGAACCCAAAAGTTTTGCAGAAACAAAAACCAACTATGCATGCAAAGCTTTTTATTTTGTTATCTTTCTTCAGTAGTAAGTCTTTCCTTTTCTCATGATACTGCCATGGCCCCTAGTCCTCATCACAATTTAACATGTTTTTCAAGACCCACAACTCTGAAAACTGAACACTCTAAAATTATCAAAAAAAATTGGAGCGCACTAAGCCAAGAGAGAAAGAGAGAGCTCCTCCCTGCTGTCACACTTGACTGAGAACAGCAGGACAGAGTCTCAAATGGAGTGCATTGCAGCAGAAGAAGAGAACAGAAGCAAATTGTTTTGGTTTTGGGGGGGCACACTTCTTCAATCTTTGTACTCACTTGCATTTATAAGCATCTGTCTGTTTGTTGCTCAAATAATAAATTGTTGATGGATGGTTGGTGCCTGCATGAAGCCTACTTTAGTGTTAGTTTTGACCAAAAGTGTCAAAAAGGACATCTTTCCATTCGGCTGCTCTTCTCATACATGATTTATGGTCCCAACAACTTTTCATTTTTTTATGTTTTTTTTTCCTGTGATCAGAGCAGCTTTTTTTTTCCATTATTTTTTGTTTTTCCCTCAATAACATCTTTTCATTAGGCTCCTGTGATCAGAGATTCTCTTGATCACAGAAGCTTTACAATTAACTTTTTCGGCTACATTTCAGCTACATTTGGTGTCAGGGTCACGTCACAGCTCTACAGGTCAAGCAGTGACCAAATGGAGAGAGACTTGTGACGACAGGTATGAGTTAAAGCATGACTCGCTCAAAACTCACATCTTTCTTTCTTTACTATTAGAATGTGTTCTCAGAGTTCCTAACAACATTGGATTCGATGACATATTTTCAACAGGAATTGCAACTACTCTCCCATCATGGAAAGTACAAGAAACAAGGCCTTATGTCAATGGCTTTCCATTGGGCTATTAGTACAAGAAACAAGGCCTTATGTCAATGGCTTTCCATTAGGCTATTACTCTGATCGATCATAGCACATTGTGTGATGACAGCAGCAGCAGCCTAATGCTAACGGAAGGAGACCATATCCCATCTTTGACAGGTTTGTTCAAATTTCATTCAGTCATCTTATTGGTATTTTGAACTGGAAAAAATAGGGAAATTGACCTTGAAGAGCGTCATATTACACTAGCCTGGGCAGCTTCAACATATTTCTGTCAAATTCAATTCATTTCAAAGATTCCATGTTGAAGTATTGAAAAAAAATTTATATTTCCTTCACAATTTTTCTTCACAATTTTTATTTTCTTTGAGAAAAGTATTTTATAAATCTCATCATTTTAACAAATAATATAATTAGTGTCGAAGTGACCAAGGTACTACTCAGTAAAAACCCAATCAAAAGGCCAAAGTGAACTAGCACCCACCAATGCAACAGCAGCCATCATATATATATATACCCCATTATGACTCAATTGTGGATGAACCTTGACTGAAGTTAATATCTGGTTTCACCTTGGTAACCCCATTCTGTGAAGTTTTGTAAGAAGTAGGTCTTATATGTAGGTATGGAGGTAAGAAAATAGGTGATTCCTAAGTAAGTAGATGATCTATACACATAGGTAAAGGCTGTTTTGATTACCTACCTCCTAACAACCTGCTTGTTGCTAGGTAGGTTGTTAGTAGGTAGGTAGTAAAAAAACACCAACTGAGTTAACCACCATAGTTAGCTGTGGATCCCTTAAGTCCCCTTCTTGTATTCCATAACATAAGTAAACCCTTAGGAAAGACACGTAAACATAATCGAAACACAAAAATAAAGAAGAAACTCAAATCATCCGTTGGTTGAGGAGGAAATTTAAGTCTTCTCCTTGGTTATATTCTTTTGACAATGTCCCACCTACATTTAGACTATTCACCTTAGTTTCATGAAAACTCAAGGTTCTAAAAGCTTGGGGGAACTTTATATTGTCACGTCTAAAAAGATAGGATAGAATTGATCCGTGGTTAGGATACGTCTATCTATGGCACACAACATACTCACACAAATTTCCTCATGTATTTGGAGGGCATCTTATATTCATGAATATCCCTTTTAGAAAGAAGCACAATCGTACATATACTCCTTAAGAATGGAAAGGAAACTATGCCTACTTATAAATGTAAGATCGATCCCACTCTTAAGGAGTAGATCTAAGAATTCTAGAGCTTGTGAATATATATATGTATTTATGTTTTAAGTTGATGATCATGTTGATCTCGTGCTTTAATGTGGGTAAAGCCCACAAGTAAGGGACACTCCCAAAACATGGGTTCAAACTTGGGCTATCACCTTGTCGTAGGCCCCCCTATTTTGGAAATGCCCCCTCATTGGTCCCCCCCTCTCCCTCCGAGGCTTTACCCTACACATATTCTTCCCATCCTTAAAATAAAGGTTACCCAATCAATATACACAACAAAGCAATCAAAAGATTCAACCTAAGTTTGTCCACTATGAAAGGAAGAGGGAGAGCATGATGATGCGAGAGCCCTCTAGTTCCATACTTTCACATGGGGCCCATAATTTCAAGCCATGAATGAACTTGCCCTTTTTGGTAGAAATTGGGGGCTACCATTTTTCATGGTGGGAAAGCCCAAGGACTTGATGGGCCATATATTTATGTCTTCTTTCTTTTGAAGGGTTCAAGATCATTTGGTCATGTCTTGTGACAAATTGCCATTTTTTTTATTTATTTTTTATTTTTTAAATGTCGATTCAACAAGTTGCCATTTTTTTTAATGTAGGTTTGACGTGTGATAGACAAAGATGAGTGCAAAAATAAAACCTTGCATGGAGGTGTTTTCAAACATAAAGAAGAAAAAATAAATTAAAATCCTTCCAATATTAAACCCCACATGGAGGTGCTTTCAAATAAATAAATAAATAAATAAAAACATTGCAATATATTACACATATATCTGTGAAAAGAAACAAAAATTATTGTGGGTCAATTTTATTATGATGATGATTTCTGTAGCTCTTTTATTAATGATGCCAACCATGATCATGATGCTCATGTTTTTGCATGTTTTCACAGCACTTTGCACTATGAGGAAACTTGGGCATATTTCATGGCCATTGATTCTCATGAAATGTATTTAATTTGTGAAGTGATCAGACAATCTGTTCACTAAGTTATATGTGCAATTTGTTCACTACCATCATGGTACACATGCTATGAAGGAAAACTTTGGCATGTTTCATGGCCATGATTCACATGAAATGGGACCTTGGGTGATGTGATCGGACAAGCTATTCACGAGTGTACTACGTTATATGTGTAATTTGTTAGCTACCATCATGGAACACATGCTATTGAGGAAAATTTGGACATTTTTTTCATGGTCATAATTCACATGAAATGGGACTTTTGGTGATGTGGTCGGACAAGGTGTTCATGAGTTCAATAAGTATATGTGGAATGGTACACTACTATCAAAGGTACTACAACAAAAGGAAGTGAAATGTGCCCAATGGTCTTTCATTTCACATCCTCCACTTCATCCACATCACACATCGCACCCATAGTTTGTTGAAGGTAAACCCCAAACAAGTTTGTTTTGGACAACATAGCAAGACAACCATAAATTTCAAACAAGTTGAACTATATGTATGATATACTAGAATGTTTGAAATCATTAACTACATTTCAAACAAGATGAACTATATGTATTATTGTCTACTATGTTTGACATTGCCATAGACATAGCACACTTGGGACTACAAAACCAAAGAGTGATCAAATGCCTACAAATTAGTAGATAGAATTTTATTACACAACACCCCCTTAATTGTGAAAGACAATACCTAATTCCCATGCCATTGTTCATGACAATTGCTTATTATAAAGTAATAATAACAATTGACATATGTCGGTTTACAAGTCAAAATGTGCTCATTGTCACATAAAACCAATAGCAAAAAGCCCACCATCAATTACATACATGATTTGGAAATCTAACACACAAATTCTTCGACTCTTACATCTTTAATTGGGCAACCCACAATTAACATAAGAATTACCTATATTGAGAACTATGCACCCAAATTTTAACATGACCCATTCATACAAACCCAATATTTGATTCCCACCATATCAATTGGTGTTTTCAAATCCAAACTTGGCATCAAATGACAAAAAGGTACTAAAGTTGGACTAGAGTGAACCAGCCTTCACGACTACATCAAATGGGGACGTGTGTGGTTGGATTCCACTGAGTTTTCATTGATTTTTATCCTTATGCTAAACATGCAATGTTAACGATTAGAAATCAATAGATTAGTTAGTTTCATAGGTCTCCTAATAATTAATAGTTATTAATAATAATTTTATCATTTTTTATTCAAAGGATGAATCTAATGGAATTAAATAACTTGAATGAATGAATGACTAAGGGACAATTCACCCAATCGTCTAGGAAATTTTTAAGAAGGGATTAAAATAAGGACCTTATTTTCTAATGGTCAATGTGGGTCTTATGTGATTTGTGAAAAAAGATTAGAAGAAGTGTTGGAAGACTTTTATGACATTCAATGTTTTTGTAGAATGTGAGAAAATGAAAAAATGTGTATGTATTTTGTGTGTGATTTTAATGAAAAAGGGTTGAAGGACTTGAATATATCTTGTGTTGTTGCTTTATTCTACTTAGTTAGTGTGGAAGGTAAGTAAGTTGGAGATTGTGTACAAGTCTACTCCTTTGTTGAAATGGTAATTTGCATTATTTCTAGAACAATGAGAAAAAGACATACCATTTAATAGCCTCAAGAAGGGCAAGTAGTTGGCTACCTCTAAGAGTAACTACTTTCAAATTCTACTTTTGTCTCATGTTGTCCTTCTCTATTTTTTTTTTCCCTTTTTTCCTTGGATTAGACTATTTAAAAAAAGTTAGGTATGTTCTTAAACAACAAACCCTTGCTTTCCTCCCTTGCCTTCCTCCTTTGTTCTTTATATGACTTCTTATGTATTACTTGAATAATTAATACTTGCAAAAGTATGTTGAGGAACAAAGGTTGAATTGTTGCACAATATTGATCTAGAGGATGGCTATATATTTTTTTATTGATTTTTTGACTCTTGGGCATTTGTCACAAGCTTGGGCTTTTGTGCTAATTTGATGTTAAGTTTATTTTGTTGTGGTATTTCAATCAAGCTCCATCATTCCCCACTATTGATGATAGAAAAGCAAATGATGCACACAAAATAATTAATTAATTAATTAAAAAAACAAAGGAAGGGGGACCAAGTCAAAGAGAAGGGAAAAGATAAAATGTATTTTGAGGGTTTCAATAGCCAAAAGTGAAGACAAAATCAATAAAAATTGCCAAAATTTCACATCTTTAGTGAGTAGTTAGAAATTGTAATTCTAAACAATGTTCTAAAAAATGTGAAATAATGTAAGATTTCAATCACATTTAAGAAGGACGGCGCTTTAAATGACAAGATATATGTAAGCACACATTAATTCAAAGTTCATATTTTGCTTCTAGTTTTAAATTTATAAATATGGATTGGAATTAAAGGTTTTTACTAAAATCTCTTCTACAAGTTCGAGTTGTGAGATGATGAAGAGAAATTTATAGTAGATGGAAACTAAAATTATGATATTTTTACAAATTGGTTCCTTAGGAAAAGAACTACTACTCCTATCTTATATATTAATTCACTGCGTCTGTCTGTTTGACGAGGGTTTTAGGGGGTGGGGGAGGGAGAGGCCGGTGAAATAGTGAGCGACTGGTGTCAGTCTATGACGGGGGTTGGACCACCACGATTTTCGTGTACAAACTGTCTCCACAAAACATTGCAGCCATCCGAAAGGTAGGAATGACGATCAGATCGCATCCCTCTCCCACTGCACCAGAGACGGATATAAAAACCTTCCCCTCCCCCCCACTACCGAAAGAACTAGCGATTATATAGAAAAGCGTGTTTTCGAAAATTTCCAAAACTTTTGGGAACCAAGTTTCAAAATGTCAGAACCGAGGTTTTGGGTTTTCTCATGTCGGATAAGGGAGTAAATACCCGGATTGATAACCTAAAGGTACACACAGCTGGTTTTGATACTCGCACAACGTCGATCGGGACCACTGCACGTTCGGGGTGGCTGAAGTGGCATAACCACAGGTGTCCGAAGGTCATGGGACCACTAGTTATTATTTATTTTTCAAAAGTAAACAAAAGGACTCACAAATTTGCAAAGTACCCCATTTCTAAGGATAGAATTTGGTCACACACTCTACTTATGATTACACGAGTTCAATTTTGGAGCATGACCAAAGATGATTTTGATTTGATGATGGACCGAAGCTTTGAACACAAAAAAAACCAAGAAGGAAGGATTGATGACAATACAAGTTGTAGCTTGGAGCAAACATTTGTTGACTTGATTGAAATTGTGGGTTGTTAAATTTTTTACTTTGTCAAAGTATGCTTGGAGAACACCTGAATGTACCACCCTTCACAACTCATTTAGTGCTTGTGCTTGTTTGAGATGTCCCAACAAAATAATTTCAATGATTAACAATCCCTCAACCTAGCTTTACAACTATTGAAGATGTTATGATGTGCAATTTTCATGTCTTGATCTTGTTCACAATTTGCCAATCATGCAACTTCATCACTCACTAGCGATTGCAATGACAATATGAACAATGGTGTTCAAATCTTAGCGTTGCATCTCACCACTAGACTTGTGAGCAATGATGGTTTCAAGAAACCAAATTGACAAAACCAATGGCCATAGTAGAGGTGACTATATAGCAAAACTTCTACCATCTTCATCACTCATCTACTTATGAATAATCACCATTTGCGATAGAGCTTACCTTTCCCCTCACAAATCTAATTTTCATTATCGAGCCTGAGGATGTTGTTCAAAAGAAAGAAATACCAGTCTTTGAAATTGCTTTACTTGCACTAATTTACTTGAAATTCGTGGAACTAATAACTTGCATTATCAATGCTTAGAATCAATAGTACATTACAACTTCACAAGTAGCTTAATCATGGCTATTGGCTACTACCTAATAAGCTCTAACACTCCGTGCCAATACTAATTGAACAGCTAATGATCATCAATATCATCACTTTGTTGGCATTGCTAATGCTAGGCTAGCTAGTCGATCACTCAAGCATTCTCTCTTCATCATCCATCTTTCACCCAAAAATTCTCTAACCCCTTGTTCCAAATCACAAGAATGCAAGATGATCCAAATTTCTCTTTCTCTTCTATCTTTCTTGAAACACACGCACTCACGAGTCTCTCTCTCTCTCACCACATCACATTTAAATAGTTGCACCTGTTTATTGCTTGCCCATATCACTCTGTTATTGGTATTGAATCTTTCTTTCAACTCTCATGCCAGTCCAGTTCTAGGGCCCAAGGCTGATTTTTAGCTGCCATGTGGCAAGTGTGTACCTGTATGGAGACCAATGTATAGCCTTGATCTTAAATTGGTATCACCTCACATCCCTACCATGCAAGCATTAGTACAAAGCTAGTATCACACTTATACACGCATGTATACATTGTATATGTATATGTCAACGATATTCATATGTTTATATTCATTCATGATTTTGCATTTTAATCATTTATGAATAGGATGTCATGTTTAATATGCCGTATTATAACAGGTTGCAACATAGAAGAAAAAAATTAGTGCAAAATCCTTGTATTACAATAAAAGGCATCTGTAAAAGAACATGAAATGAGAGCTTGGTAGCCCAAGTTGAAATGGGGAATCAAACCAAAAGTGATGATGAAAAAAACAACACAGCAACAAAAACAAAAAAAAGAGGACTGAAAACTGCTATTTCTCACCTAAATTGTGCCTCCCACGAGTTTCACCCCCAGTTTTAGATTTTACCTTGCATGTGCCTTCACTGTTGCTGCTTACACTCTTCATTTAAAATCAAATCTTGTACAAATCAAAATCCCTTGAAATCTTGCAAAGCGATACTTGATCCAATGGTACCCAATTTTGCTCACTTTTTCAGACTTCACTCCAACTAGCAAAATGCAACACAGGTTGCAACACAAGAAGAAAATCGACGTCGCTCTTGAAACTTCATGGCCAAAAACATAATTTCTTCCAAACAGATGTAGAGTTTGTGATGTCAATTGAGCAATGAAAAAAATCAACCTGGCTTTCATGTGAATATTTGTGAGCAAATCACTCAACACACAAAAGTTAACTATTGTTTGTGAGAGTTCTCATGACTTACCTTTGGCTAAGAGCTTCACTTAAACCTCCTCCACCTGAGGAAGGCTCATGAGTGCAAGAACAGCTGTCTTGGGTGTAAGTTGATTGGCGAGAATCTTTGCCACAGCTGTTAACACAGGCATTTTGACACGGTACTTCTTGGCCAAAGAAATCACAGCTCCTGCTGTTGCCACCCCTTCTGCAACTTGGCTCATTGAAGACAAAATGTCTTCAAGCTTCTCACCAGATCCGAGCCGCACACCCACTGATCTATTTCTTGATAAAGTGACAAAACATGTGAGCATTATGTCTCCAGAACCAGATACACCTGTTAGAGTTGTGGATTTTCCACCCATCTTCTCTGCAAGCCACCGGATTTCCGAGCACCCTTGGGCAACAAGTGCTGCCATGCAGTTGTTGCCGAGCTTCATCCCCTCTACAATGCCAGCTGCAATTGCTAAGACATTCTTCAATGCACCAGCCATCTCTACACCCACAACATCTGTGGACATATTCACCCTCAGATACTGGGATGCAAGAAGCTGTTGAGTAGCTCTTGCCAGTTCCTTGTCACGGGATGCAGCCACTAAAGCTGTGGGAAGCTTATCCATGAGCTCAATCGCAAATGATGGGCCCGAAATGACAGCCACAGGCTGACGGGGATTCCCAAGTGCTCGAGGAATGACTTGTGACATCATCTCCAGAGTTGAGATTTCTAGCCCTTTGCTCACAGAAAGAATCGGCAACTGTGCCGGTACATACTCTGCAATGCTTCTTAAGAACACTGAACTTGCTTGCACTGGAATGGCATGGATACAGAACTGGGCATTCCGTATAGCTTCTTTAGCATCTGTGGTTGCTGCCACATTGCGAGGCAGTTGATGCTGAGGAAAGTACTTCACATTCATGTGCTGCTCGTTGATGGATTTGCACACAAAAGTGTCTCTAATCAGAAGCATAACCTCCATTTCTGGTTTATTTCTTGCCAAAATGACTGCCATTGCTGTCCCAAATGAGCCTCCCCCAAGGACAACAACTTTCCTTGTACTCAACAGTGCATGAGAATTTTTCCGTGCATTGAGCAATTGCCATGACCGTGACCAGCGCACAAGCTTCTCCCAGGCTGTTCTCACAATCTTGCTCTGCTCTTCTGTGCAGTCCAGGTTTTCAGCTACCCCACTTATTACTAGTTTCTCATTTTTCCCTATATTGTTTTCACTATGTTCTGGAGGATTCAAAACCTTAGAGCTTTGTAGCACTGTCTGAGGATCCTCTCTTTGAACCAGATTTGAGCTCTGATTCTCAGACCTCTCAATAACATGATTGCCTGAATGTAACCTATCTAAAAACTCGGGTTCAAATATAGAACTCATTCCTGGCAATTGATTTGCCTCAATTGAAAGTGGACCAAGTTTCTGATGCAAATTCTGCAACCCACTATAATCTTTATGAGAAACAAAAGCTCTAGAATCACCACCACCATCATCATCATCATCGTTGTTGTCATCCACTGTATCTTTTCTCTCAGGGCTCTCCCCAAATTCAAATTGGACACCAGGTTGCTGCTGCTGCCCTTCTCTGAAGGCATGGATCTGAGTTGTTTGCCAGACTGAAGATACGACAAGAACCCTTTGCCGCCCGCATAAATGCAAACAGGATGGCAAATTGGAACCAAAATAAGTTAACTCCGAGAGAATGTTGGAGGAGGGAAAAAGAATTGGGAGGTTAAATGTGGCTGCTGCCATTGATTGAAGCATACTTGATTCCAGCTGCAAGCTCCACACACATAGCTGCTGCTGCTGCTGTGGGTTTCTTCAGCATGCTTCTTGACATATGAAGCTCCTCCTCCTCAGTAACAAAACCCTAACAAGCACGTCCCCCACCACCCAACTTGTGAGTTTGAACATTGACATCAGTGTGATGAGAAACCCATCCTACAATTGTTCACCCAAGAATCTTCTGATAAAATGAAAAAACCATGATCAACCTTCAAAGGAGAATTGGGTTTGACAGCTGATTGAAACTGAGAGACCACCCATGTATGTATGTGCCTGCCTGGTGGTGAAGGAGTCAGTCCCTCAAACAAACCCCTTCCTCTTATAAACTACAAGGAGGACATGAAAGAGAGAAAAAACTGTTTCACTGAACTCATTAGTTCTCGAGAAATGTTTGGTGGCCTTACCTCATTCTGCCAAATCTCATTACGAGAGAGAGAGAGAGCGAGAGAGCGAGAGAGCGAGAGAGAGAGAGAGAGAGAGAGAGAGAGCTTCCTCGTCAACCTCCACAAGCTCAAACTCCTCCACAAGAAAGCTTGCTTATAACTGCCCTTCCCACCAGACCTAAACTTGAGATCATCTTCTTCCTCACACCACCACCACCACCAACAGCTCTTGCCTGCTTGCCTTTGGGTCACAGAAGAACAGACCTCTTGCTACTACAGTAGGTACTTGTTTTAGGTTAAACTGCAGAAGAGGAGGAGGAGTAGGAGGACGATATGGGTGTATTAGTAGAGTGTGTAGTTGATTGTTGCTCTTTGTGTGCAAGCTCTTAGCTAGAACCATATCCTTTGCCTTATCCATCCTCTTTCTCTATCGCCCAGAAGAGAACAGCCTATCCCCATTATCATCCATTGCGATTTTGCAACACTTTTCACGCCAAAAGAAAAGGAAGAAAGGCAAAATTCCTCAACAAGAAAGGGAAGGGGAATGACTGGCAAACAGACAAACAGACAGACCAATGAGGACTAGAGCATATCTTTATGAGGACCCAAAAAGGCTCTGCTGCAGTTGGACCCTTTTTTCTCTCCTAATAAGACAAAAGGCTTAGGATTGCTGAAGATGGGTAGGATCATGATGAAAACACAGGGGAGAGGAAATCTGAAAGAATGCAAAATGCTCAAAGCAACATGATGGGTTGGAAGATTTTGAGTGAGAAATTATAGGGTTCAAACAAAACGAGATGGAAGAAGAAGGAACTAAACACCCAAAACACCCAAGTCCCTTGTACTCTCTTTCTCTTGGAATAAACTCAAAGCTACAGTTTTGCTTTTCAACTTCTTAAGCTGTTGAGGAACCTTATGTGACACCCCCAAAGATTGGCTACACTAACAAATTTTGCCAATTTATGATCTCAACGTGAAGAAGTCCCAATTGTTGCCAACTCAAATTGTACAATGCCTTTGGACATTACTCAATGCTATCAGCCAGCAAAAATGCTCCAAAACACTAGTGGGTTTGTTGTGGACCTTGTTGACTCGGTTGCCACATTCCGCCTGATTTGAAGATAGAAACTGTTGTCACTGCTGGATCCATGGTCTTTGACCCACATGCAAAACTTGAAAAGATTTTCTTCAATCCTCCAATATGGATTTGAATCATATGATTGGTATCTAGAAACTTGAAACATGCCAATTCCCTTATCTACCATGATTCTCAAACCTTGCATTTCACAATACTTTACTGACATGTGATCATCAACATCATCAGTTCATCTAATTCAAATACTCCAATTCTGTTCAGAGCAATAATCACTATAATAAAATGATGCTATACCCCTGCGAACAAGGCTGGTGGAGATCTGAATCATAAAAACACACAAAAGAGCAAAGGCACAGTAGCTGGAAGTGAACCTTGAATTCAAGGTCCTAAGTGCTTCCAATTATGTCATCTACAACCCAATGCTGACATTGTCAACTGGAAATGGGTTTTATGGAACCTTTCCAGCCAACAACCACCATATTGAATTCAGCCCTCATGTGTTGTATTGCACCACGGAAAGATTGTAAGTAAATTTTGAGCCAATGTCAATCTTCCAGGGAACTGCATCAACACCCAAAGCTTCAGCTTACTGAAGTAAAGAAGCATCCAAATGCTTTGTGGTTTGACACATTTGGCCCTCATGTGCATGATCTGCAGAAATTCTGTGTGGCTCAAGGAAACCCAGTGTGGACCTTAAATCTGAAGCCAAATAGTCAGAATCTTAAATGCTATTCTACAAGTTGTAATACAAAATAACATTGTAGAAATCCTTCATAAATTGAACATGAACACAATAATTGATCTGGTCTTAAGATTTGTGCATGAGGAATTGCATCAAGGCTGGTCTAAGCTCCATCAGATCTAATATGTGCCTGAGTAGTTTTCTTGAGTTCAACAACACAGGTGCAAGAGTGCAGACTCAACTGACTTATACAGCAATCAGGGGTAGGGTAGACAAGCCGGTGTCCATACACTTAGTGTTTCAGAGGTCTCGTGTTTATCCATTAGTGGTCCATTATCTCTGGATTGCAAAGAGAAGTTGTAGAGCTCCTCTAGGCACATTCATGGCCATTTCAATCACTAAAAAAGGATGAAGAATTGAGAAAGATATGGCCATCCAAAGTTTGATGAGTCAAAAATACTATAAAAAATCCCTTGTACACTTGAACATGCATGAACAAACTTTTGCTTGCTTATGAACAAGCAATCACATGTTCATCGATAGACATTACCTACCCTATCAACACGATGGATGATTGGCAAAATGAATAGAAGTGTGTGCTTAATGTTTAGTTTTGTGTTCATTGACAAGGATTTACATTAAACAAGGGCAACCAAATCAATGGACATTGTTGGCCTTTGAGGGTTTAGAGAACCCTAATTTTCTAGATGCTAATGTGCAATGCGTTTGTGGGCATGGTGGCGTAGTGGTTCTATTCAAGCAAAACATCATTTTGTTCATGTTCACCATCCTCCTTTCGACTTGGCCTTACATTGCCCAAAATTTTCAAGCTTGCCTATTCTATCGCAAGGTTGTGATTGCATTGTTCAAACCCTAGGTTTGAATCACAAAGCTCGCAATTGTTGTCTTTGTGAAGGTGTTAGCTTGTTGGCCTTCCTCTTCTTTGCAATCTTGGTGTTGGTCTTGTTGCTAGTCCTCCTCCTCTTTGCATTGTCTTATTATTGGTCTTGTTGTTAACCTTCCTTTTTTTCAAAGTCTTGGTAATGGTCTTGTTGCTAGCCCTCCTCTCTTTGAGTGGTCTTGATGTTGGTTTGGCCATTAACCCTCATCCTATTTATGGTCTTGGTGTTGGTCTTTTAGTTAGTCCTCTTCTTTTTCAAATGGTCTTCTTGTTGGTCTTGTCGCTAGCCCTCCTCTTAACAATCTTGTTGTTGGTCATACTACTAGCCTTCCTCCTTTTCACGTGGCCTTGTCATTGGTCCTTTTGTAGGCCCTCTTTGTCTTCACAATTGTCTTGTCATTGGTCATGATGTTATGAACTTGTTCATTTCTTTCATCTCTCTCATCTTAGTTATTTAGTAGAAAGATGTAGCCTTACTGCAATGTGCCTTCATGTAAACATTCTAACCTTTGCCTAACTTTTGGCCCTCTCATTGCACTTTCTTTGTGACCTTAAGATTAACACCCTTATATTCTAACTCTTATGCTTTATAGATCGTCAAAAACTTTGATGTCCAAACGATCTCTAGCCTCCCTAACTAGGTCCAAAACAATCAAAGCTAGGATCTTATTAAATAGACACCCTAGGGTGGAACAAAAATGGTAGAATTCAAAAATCCATTTGAAGGATAAAATACAATGTGTAAGCATGATATTTTGAATCACATGGGTGACCATGTGGTAAGATGCAATTGTATAATTGTCATAAAGGGCACTTGAATAATTTTTCTTAGCTTATGATAATCTTATATTTGAAATGTGAACATCCAAATTAATAATTTCAATGAATAAAAGACTTTTGTAAAAAAACTTGTAATTCAATGTACATCTCAATATTTCATCATCAACATTTTACCAAATTGTTTTCTTTAATATCAATATCATCACACCATATTATCATTTGAGTCATTTATTCATTATAAAGCATTATATGAAAGTGTATTGAGTTCATACTCATGTAATATGGACTAACTATGAATTGGATAACATTTTTTTTACAACTTTAAAAATCCACAACAAATTGAATACTAAAAATTTTGCCATAAAATTTTGAAATTGTGTTTTGATGTATGAATTCATTGTCAACATGAATCCCTTTTCATCATCTCCACATATAAATTAGAATTAGCATTATTGACAATTTGAAAATTGTTAAAATGTACTCTATGATGTCCAAAGTGCCCCACCTTAAATATGTTTTCACCCAACATCTACTATTGACCAAATTGCAACAAATGCAACTTTTACATCTCTTTTAGTTGCACATTTGGTTGCTTGTTCTTCCACAATCAAACAATATGGTATTATGTTGGTCCCCTTTTCCTCCTTTCACTTCACTTCTTAAATTTCCTTTGCAATGGCCTTCTCCACCATTTTTCCCTATAATATATTTAGGTATTTTTCATAATATGTTTTGCAAAAGTCACAACATGTGATCACAAGTAATTGACGAATAGTTATTTGCCTTTGGTGTGTCTTGCAAGAAAATGAAAAAATGATAAAAAATTGTGCAAGCTCATTGATTTGGAAAGGTATATTGTTTTTGTAGTTTATCAAAATTGGTAAGGTCATCTAAGCTAACTACATTGATTTCCTCTTGGTTCTCCTTCATCATTTTAAAGTTTAAAAACATATTCTCATAATAATGTGCTTTAATTAAAAACCTAATATTAAAAATATCTTATGATGTGTGTATATGGAGGATTTTTTTTTTAACATTTGATTTGTTTTCATATTTGTCGCAACCCTAACCTTGGGCTTGTGACCAAGGTAAAGGGCTTGCAAGAGGGCGAAACAAGAGGAAGACTCGAGAGATGCATCTTATATTCCCGGGAGTGTAGGAAAGTGTGAGAGAATGAACCCTCACACTCCCAAGACAACTCCCACTTGGGGAGTTGGAGTCCCGAAGGACTTCCGAATCTTTAGGGAGCGATTGTAAGGGTCAAAACCCATTGGTTTGAAAAGTTTTTTATATCATTGGAAAGCTATTGAAATGTAGATGTCTAAAATGGGCTCGTATCACCCATTTGGACATCTGAAACACAAGTTATAGCCAAAAGAAAGGCCAAAAGTCAAATTGGCAGTTTGACTCCAAACCATTAAAAGTTGGGAATCGACTTGATTTCCGTGCGTAGGTGGCGTGCAACATACCATTGGAAAGCTTTTGACGAGGGCTACAACTTTGTTTTAGACCTCATTTCAATCGGAGGTTTACACACAAAGTTATGAGGCCCCAAAGTTGCGAGAGTCCCAACTTTGGCAATTTTGGGACTCCCACTTGGGAGTCCCAGGACAAAAAGCCATTTGGATGTGGGCCTCGTGGAAAAGCACATAGTATACTATAAAGGGGAAGGTGGTGGCTTCCCCTAAGTCCAGGCTGTGGTGAATCTTGTGAGTCCGAGTTTGCCTGTGTGTCGCAACCCCACTTTGGCCAAGTGTGGGGGTGAAGCCCAACACTTGGAAAAGTTGGAGGTTTGGAGTCCTCCGGGACTCCCGAATGTTTAGAGCTCAACAGCAAGGCCCAAAACACCTCGCATTGAGGTGTTCTTGGTGTCATTGAAAAGGTTTTGAAATGTAGATATCGAAAATGGCCTCGCATTGGCCATTCGGACATCTGCAGCCCAAGTTATGGGCAAAAGAAGGGCCGGGAGTCAAACTGGCAGTTTGACT
>Ga0116229_10000580_pt1 | contig 50241 bp, 37 predicted proteins | sample S1TSphgellanicum_3_FD_87313 | JGI IMG/M metagenome (GOLD analysis project Ga0116229, IMG submission 87313) | Host-associated microbial communities from peat moss isolated from Minnesota, USA - S1T2_Fc - Sphagnum magellanicum MG | ecosystem: Host-associated > Plants > Peat moss > Unclassified... | reverse complement strand
TAGTTGCAAGCGGCTTCAAATGCAAACAGTAGTTGTAGGTATACCAATAGTAGTTGTAAATGTCAAATAGTCGCAACTAGTCGCAAATTCGTTGGTTGCAAAATCACAGATTTCTACTAGTGAGAATTGTGAAGAACTCGGGGTATGCTCCCAGCTTTCAGCACTAGAAGGGGTAGAGGGGCATGATGAAGCTCTGGGATGGGATTAGGAAGAGTGACAAGCTTTAGTTACTTACTCGAACCTGCATCAAACCAACCAACAAGTTGGTTAATTCACCTTCTAAAGCACCTTTAGTGCTAAGACAAGCCACGGGCAACTTTGGACTCGCAAGATTCACCACGGCTCGGACTCGGGGGAAGCCACCACCTTCCCCCATATAGTATTCTCTATCTCTTTGCGGCACCTACATCCGAATGGCTTTTTGTACCGGGACTCCCAAAGAGAAGTCCTAAAACTATCTCAGTTTGGATTCCCAGGACTTTGCGAGGTCATAACTCTTTACTCAGACCTCTGATTGGGATGAGGTCTAAAGCAAACCTGTAGCTTTCCTCAAGAGCTTTCCAACGATGTATTGCACTTCACCTACACGCATCGGGGTTGGGTTGATTCTTGACTTTTAGTAGTCGGGAATCAAACTGCCAGTTTGACTCCTGACCTTTCTTTTTGCCATAACATGTGTTGCAGACGTCCAAATGGCCCATGCACTTTGAAGTTTCAAGAGTCCCAGAGGGCTCCCAAGTCCCCATTTCAAGAGTGTGAGTTTCATCCTCACATTTTCTCAAAGTAGGGTTGCGACAAATGAGCACTCTTTAACCCGACTCCAAATTGTAAAATTATGAATCAACTATAGGAAAAATTTGCTTTTGGCCAGTAAGTCAAGTGACTATTAGATTCAAGTGTATTAGAAATGAAACTATCAATAATCTTACTACAAAGAGGGTGGTTTGTCCAAGCGCGGTTTGAAATGTTAGCCCATTTAGAGAGCACCAAAATGATCGGGTTTCTACTAAAGGGCTCCCTGCATTTTTGGGGTGTGAGTATAGCGAAAGCAGTGAGTCTCTTAATGCTAATGAAGACGATGTGGCAAACTTGCCTAATTTAAAAGACATGCATTGAAAACAACCTTTGGCGCAAAAATGAATGTGATTTTTCAGATCCTAAAGGTGTGTTCTTTGCGAGAGGTCGTGTGATGACATTTGATCCAAGGGAAGTAATTTTGGATGACATTTTTGGTCATGATTATGTCAACTTGACCATTCTTTATTGTCTTGGAGACATCTTAGTGGTAATGATTATTTGGAAATGGTTGTTAGCTCAAACAACTATGGAAGGATTATCATTGAAGGAGCTCTTGCTTTCATACAATGAAAGTTACATACTTGAAGTGGATGGGGAAGGAATGATTAGTGTGAAGAAAAACAAAATCAGTAAGAAAAAATGAAAGGAGATCGTGTTCATAAATTCCGTCTCAAGGATAGAGAAGGTGCTGAATGAGGATCTTGTCGTGGAGTAGGGGCAACAATGTGTTGTTCCCTAAATTGTTGTCAATATTTCCCTTACCAAATGATAAGAATTCTTAGACACAAATTTTGGAACAAATTGTTTGAAGAGAAATGTGCCCACATGTTGGATATTCCAAGAAGGTTGCATCGAAGAGGAGATTGCAACTGTGCAAAATTTGTGACACTTTAAGAGAAGAATGTTTGCGAAACTATTTGGTACAAAATCATGGGGATTTTAAAGTCAACTTACATGAGTTATAAGCAAGAAAGAAAAAAAGGGTGTGGATTCTACCATATTGAAATAAGGGGAGTCAAAAGTAACAAGCCCCAACGATATAGGCCGAATCAAATATTCAGTCCTTGATTGAACAATGTGTTGATGTAATGCTACATCAAATGAAGGGAATCAGAGATGGGAGATAAGATGTTCGTCTGTTTCCAGATACTTTGAGGATAATATGAAAGCGTAATGACCAAGTAAACATGGAATGATTCATTTTCGTTGTGTTATATGAAGATTGTTATACTTCTCAATTAAAGCTTCATTTGGTGGCCACCAAATCAAGTAATGATGTATTTAATATTATCTCATTTAGGCATTGTTTACAAGTTGATTTTTCATGGAGTATTATAATCTTGCAATGTTTTGACCGTATTTTGATTTAGTGGCCACTAGGTCTACATAGTAACATGGCCTTAATTAAACTTGCAATAGATATTTAATGTTTTGTTTGTCAATCTAATATTTTGTTTTTCTTCACGCTTGTAGATTGGTAAGGAGTTGCAATTTGGAAATATTTCACAATCTATTATGAGCTGGTTAAGAAAAAAAAAACATTTGAATGTGGATGTGTGGAAAAGAGGATTTGTTTTTGCCAAGTGTACCACTTCTAAATCCTTGAAGGATTTGAAATCAAAAACTGGAAGAAAAACCCTTGTGTGAAGGAGCATGAGATTAAATTAAATAAGCATAACATTCACCAATAATCTTGTTAGTGTCTATATCACACTTCGAGAGCTGAATCTATGCAATCTAAAGAAGATTTCTTATGTGTAATTCATGATAAGATGGACCATTCTAAAACAATTCTGCCCTGGCTTCAAGTGAAGAACAAAATGGTGTTCGGGCTAGGGCAGTTGTTAGTGACATTGACTGGAATGATTGTTCATGGACATGGGGACAAAACCTTTGCTTAATATTCTAATGAACTTTAGCCCAATGATCCTAATTTCACAATTGGGTCACTTCTGCACTTGTTTCGTAACCTTGAAAAGGAGCCAGTTAGGGAGTCATAGGTTTTGTTTGAGTTTGAACCCCAAATACATTCTTCCAACAAATTCTGCAAGGAAGTTCCTATTTTTTGAATGCATTGAAGCCTATGGATAAAATTGTGGGTGTGAAGCCATTGCTAAACAAGCTACTTTTTCAAATGGATAATTGTGTGAAAGATAACAAGAATTGTCACTTGCTGGTGTTTCATTCCTTGTTAGTTGCCCATGAAGGCTTTAAAGAAGTTTAGTTGGGGTTTCTTATAGTTGGGCACACACATGAAATATTGACGAAAATTTTGGATATTTGTCGAAAAAGTTGAGAAAGTAGAATAATTATGTCATGGTGGATTGCATGAAAGCATTCATGCTTTACCAAGATCGTCCATTCATTTTGCAACTCGATCAAAAAATCCCTAATTTCAAATGTTGAGTCAATGGATATTTGAACAATGGCTTGGACGTCCTTGTCGGTTATATGAAGATGCATTTGTTTTGGTTTTTTGTGGATGAGATAGGGTGGTTGATGATGCAATACAAAGTATTTCTTATTGATCCTTTGTGGAGCCCTAAAGATGGCCTGGCCATACGATTATGGAAAGAGGATGGCATTAGATGGCTAAAATTGCTAGTGGGGGTTTTAAATCCTATTCCATTTCGCTCGATATGGGGAAATGATGAATTGAAGGCAGGTGAGAAAGAAAGGTTCATTAAAAGCAAAATTTCGAAATATATTGAATTTTGGAAGCTTGGGAGTTGGAAGGATGATGCATATTATAGAATTATGGGTCCTTATGTGAAATATTGGGAAAACATTTTGGAGTTGTTATCAAGACCTATCCCATAGTAGAATTCTATTCTATTGGAAGGCTTTTGGCCTTCTAATAATTGGAGAGCTTATTATGAACTCACATCCATTCCTACCATTGTAGATGTTGACCCTGAAGATCGTGTCATCTTTCCATACTGTGGCCCTAGAAGCATGCACCCTTTTTTTAGCATTGTTGCATACACACCCTTTCATGATTTGTTTGTTGGTAATTTTGTTCTTGTGCGGCTTGGAAACCCTAAACTCTATCATGTGTGGATGGGAAATGTTGAAAGTGATGTTGTAAGAGATTAAAAGAATGAGAATTGTAGGAAATTTTATGTTCAATGGTGGGTTCTTGTGAGAAAGGGAACCAAGAATGATGAGGAATTGTATCGTAATTATTGGTTGAACAAGTGAAGAATAATCATGCATACCCCAAACAATGGGTCGAAATTTCTTGTGTCACGTTTTTTTCCTTCCAATTAGAAGCAATATAACAATTCATTCCATGGTAAGTATTAGTGTGACCCATGCATCTAAGGAAAAATCTAATCTTGATGCAATTGATAATGATTCCTTTGCATTATAATTGCAAGTTGAATTTTTTATGAACCTTAAGTAGAAATGTTGGTGCTATTTTATGGTCATTACAGTAGGTTTAGTCTTTTTTTCAAATGGGATTTTAATGCTCTAGAATATATTCAATTTGCCTATGGGCTTTCATTGAGAAAAATATTAATGTTTATCTTCTTTATAAACATTCCAATGTGCCAACCTCTATCAATATGCTTGATGTTTGTTTTAAATTGTCATTTTAAGTGTGCATGAAAAACTATTATAGAAGTGATGAATGGAAATTTCCTTTTTAATGTCATGGGTGGATGAATTTTTTTTTAATGTTTGGTGGCATTAATGATAAATATGAATATTTTTTTGCATCCATGTACTTAAGTTTATGTTATTGTTAGCAAAGTCTAACCTTCATTTTAGCCAACCGATTCAGTTTATATTGAATTCAATGAATATTTGAAGATATTGGTTGCAATTGACAATAGGAGGACAAAAATAATTACCTTGAAATTTGGTGAACATCACATTGGTTAGACTTAACTTTACAAATTTGAGTTAACATAAAACATGTTTGAATTTACACATTATTGTGTAGATTTTATGAAAATTAATTAAAATATGTTTGAAATTTTAATAATTCAAAAGTTACTAAACAATCATATTGAATGTGAATGGAATTTCAAGTTTTTAATGAAAATTATGAAAGTGCATGTTGGCATGGTGGCAATTCCTTCCATGTGGTGGCCATTAGACCGATTTCGACACTTGCACCATGTTGAATGTGATGTCCAATTTATTTTATTTTAGAAAATTAATGAAGTTACATGAAAACTTGGTTGAAATATGTCCTATTTGGAGGCCACTGGATGTGTTGTAACCTTAATTTTGGGCTTGCAAAGGTGCGAGCCAAGGGTGAAACCTTGGAGTCACATTTCATACTTCCGGGAGTGTAGGAAAGTGTGAGGGAATGAACCCCCACACTTTCAAGTGAACTCCCACTTTGGGAGTTGGAGTCTTGATGGTACTCTAAAATTTTCAAAGGGAAATTATAGGGGTCAAAACTCATTGGATTGAAGATATCCTTATACCATTGGAAAGCACTTGGAATTTTGATGTCTAAAATGGGTTCATATGACCCATTTGCATATTTAAAACATAAGTTATGGCCAAAAGAAGGGTCGGGAATCAAGTTACCAATTTAACTCCCAACCACTAAAAGTTGGAATCACCTTGATTTTCTTATGTGCAAGTAGTGTGTCATATCATTGGAAAGTTCTTAATGAAGGCTATAATTTTGCTTTAATTTTCACCTCAATCAGAGGTTTGCACAAGAAGTTATGGGCCTTCAAAGTTATAGAAGTCCTAATTTCAAGAATTTCGGGACTGCCAACTTGGGAGTCTTGGGACAAAATGACATTTGGGTGCAAGCCCCATGGCTAGGCATAGAAAATATTGTAAAGGGGAAAGTGGTGGCTTCCCCCAAGTTTGAGCCGTGGTTAGTCTTGTGAGTTTGTGTTTGCATGTGGTTCATCCATGCACCAAAGGTGCTTCAACTATGAACTAACCAACTTGTTATTTAGTTTGTGCATGTTGGTATGAATAATTGACCCGCTTGTCATTTGTCCTAGTCCCCATCCCGGAGGTCCAACACACCTTTCTACCCCCAAAGTGCTGTAAATTAACGAACGTACCCCAACTCTTTATCCTTCTATTGTTTTCACCTTAGATTCGCAAGTGAATCTATCAAGGAGCTTGTGGGTGTGTCAAAATGCGTTTAATTTCCCAGTTTGTTGAATTTGGTGTCAAATTCAAATTCTTGTTGAAAAGTTATGTAATTACATGAAAACTTGGTTGAAATATATCCTATTTGGTGGCCATTAGATGGGTTTTGTTCCCCAGTTTATTGAGTTTGGTGTCAAATTTAACTTTTTGTTGAAAATTTATGCAAATTACATGAAAAGTTGGTTAAAATATGTCCTATTTGGTGGCCACCATATGTGTTTTGGCCTCCCCTCGTGTATTGAATTAAGTCCAAAACTAAAGTTAAAGTTCGGAATTAATTAAACATGTGTTATTATAATCATACTTGGTTTTGCTCTTTTATAGCTTATTCTTAAGCATACCATGTCATAGGCACAAAAATTATGAAGACAACAAATTTTTCGAAGGACACAAACCAACCATGACAAAATAAACCTAGTTTTATCAAACACAAAAATCAAGTTCAATGTGAAATGTGCAAGATGTAGGTTCAAATGAAACTATATTATGAAAACATGAAAAAACAAAACAAGGTTATGGTGTAAGCTCATACTCAAAGCTAGTGTTGAACAAATTAATGATAACATAAGGAGAACTATTTTCATTTATACATTATTAAGGACCTAAGTCAAGAAAAAGTATTTCAAGGCATTTTCACTAATTCAAGATGTTTTAAAATTCTTCAAAAGATATCAAAACTAATTCTAAAATGTCTCAAAATATTTCAAGGATTTATCTTGGGCAAGCTTTTAATTACATTATGAATGTTGTATGAATGAAAGGATGGAAGGATGAACATATGAAAAGTGAACATTCATGGATGAATTCCACCCATGACGATGTTGACGATGATGCTAAAAATGATGATGGTGATGATGTTGGGGATATCATTTGTGACATACCATGTCTTTGTTGGTTTGATCACAAGGAATTGGGTTCAAAGCAAAAACATGGTGATATAGACCAGAGAATTATCTTGCAACATAAATGGAAAATGGCCATCAAATAGGCCTTGGTATATTGAATTTTTAAATGTTATTTACTTTCATGTTTAATTATATGAAGTCTTTGATTTTCTTACAACTATATTTTAAAACCACATGTTTAAAATAAATTTGTATATATTAATCAAAATTCAAATAAGTGTCACAACCAAAAAGTAAATTGAAATTTAAACACAAGTAGATTAAATATTGGATATATTCTATTTAAAAATCAATGGCATGTTAAATGTACTAGTGGATTTTTTTAAAATTCATAATACATTCAAAATATATTTAGCATTTAATGTAGAAGTAGGAATGAACATAATGTTAACTTGTTGTTTCATTCTTATTTGTTACCTACTTTTATTGTACTAAAGTTTTTTAAAATTTGTATTCATCTCATCAAAACTCAATGGAAACATGGAGGCTTCCATAATGAGATTTTAAAAAAGTTTTGAATCTACTTTCTTATGTTTATGTTGAAAAATTGTCATATTTAAAATTTGAATTTGGGTAGATGTATTTCTTGGTTCACTTTACCATGTTTAGACCCTTCAAAACATACCGATGTAAAATTGTGAAATTCACAATACATGCAAACACATGTATACCCATCCATTCCATCTATAATGAAAAATCTTCTTGCATGTTTTGCCAATACACTATAAGATTGAAAGTTACAAATAATCACAATATCAAAATGCACTCAAACATGAAAGCTTAAACACTTGATAATGATTGTTCATATTAACTATCAACATTGAGTTGAAACATAATAATATTATGAACCCCAACAAGGTATGAAGGTGATTAGTTTGAATGAAAGTAGGCATGGCAATGGAAATTGAATATGAAAGTTTTACAAATGAAAAAATATGAGCACAAAACTTATTTTTCCACCCAAACTAAAAACCAAACAAAATTTTTGGTTCGGTACCTTCCATCCTTGTGAAAGAGAGTTATTGTAACTGAAAGACATGCAAATTGTGTTGGAAGGCTTGTTATTGTTTTTGTGCATTGTATTGAATGTTGTGACTTGCACAAAAGCTATGGGGAGAAGGTTGTGTCTTGTGGGATGAAGTTATGATTTACAAAGCTTTTGGGAAGAAAGTCATGATTGGCAAGGAGTTACATTTTATAGCTAGTTTTGACTTGTAATGTAGAGTTGTAATGTATGAAACTTTTAAGAAAAAGGATTGACTTGCAAGTTACAACCTACAAAACAAAATTGTGACTTATGGAACTTTTGAAGGAAAAGCGGTGACTTGTGGGGTGAAGTTGTGACCTATGGAGCTTTCATTACCATTCGAACGGAAAAGTTACACCATGTTAAAAGGTTGCAAGGTTTGTGGTATTTGTGTTTTTATAAAACTACTCTAATTAACTTAACATTACTCTCAAATTCTTTAAAAAATTTACGCTTCATTCTATCAAAGGTGTGCATAAGAAGATAACAAGCAATCCACAATAATTATTGCAGTGTTTTTTTCACATTCGAGGAGGCATTTCTTTTAAGCATATGATCTTCTTTTATTTTCATGCACAAAATTTGTGAAATTATTTTCATTGTAGTTGGCTTAAATTGGTTGTTGTAATTGATGTTTAAAAACAAAGTGGATTTTGAAGCCTACAAATTTGAACTAACAAAAAATATGACCAATCTTGGCATTCTTCTCACCCTATAGTTATGCACATGAAGAGGTTCCCCAAGCCCAACCTATTACTATTTCCATTCATGGATGCACGTGTCATCCAAAATATCATCCCACACCTTCTCGTTCCCCTTTAATGTTGTGGCATCTTCATTAAATAAATAGGAATTAAAAAATTATTGTTGGGTAGACCTTACCATGGATTACATTCAAAGTTATCCAACTTGACCATCAAATTATCTCAAGACAACCATTGAACATGGACATAAATGGTTTTTTCTTACCATTCGACTCCACTTAATTGAACTTGAATGCTTGAATCATTGCTTAAAAATGGGGGACCTATACAAGACTAATGATTCCAAGTCTTGTAATGAAAATATAAATGACCTTCATGATAATGTGAAAATTACAATTTAGCTAGCCATTGACAAGCATTAGGGATTGGAAGGTAAATCATGTTTAAAGCCATAAAGGAAACACGATGTGCTCAAAATAAAACACTTAGTGATAGTTTAATAATCACTTTATATTTGTGTTTGGTATTATTTGAACATACTATTTTGTTTGTTTTTAGTGATTAAAACAAGCCAAAAACTAACATTTATGTTTATCTATAGGTGGAATTATTCCATAGGTCTACATCATTGGAAACCATATTAAGGTTGTGTGGAGATTCTTTTTGCCAAATATGTAAAATGTATTTAAAATGTCTATAATGTTGTGATTTTTTTCAATGATGTCTAGGAAAGGGTTTTGGGGCATAAAACCACTTATGAACCATTTCATTTCAATTAAACCTTAAAACCATTGATCAAAATCCAAACTTTAAAATGTGAGAGAAACAAATGTTCTTTTGAACCTTGACCTCCAAACCTTAAAAGTTGAACCAAGAGATTAGAACCATAAACTTTAAAGTCACATACCAAACCTAAACCCGAAAATATGAAAAATATAAATGTTGCCTTGAACCCTTAAAACCCCTAACCCTAAAAATCTGAACCAATTGATTATAACCATAAAATTGTTGATCCAAACTTTAGCCCTATCCTTAGAGTCTAAAAACATTAACGTTGCCATGTTTTTTAACAACTTGAACAAGTTGATTTGAGTTAAAACCCTAAAACCACTTACCCAAACCTTAATCTTAAAATGTGAACTTCAAATTTTGAACCTTGAACATTGAAAACTATTGAAACTACCTATAACCTAGGCAATTAAATTTGATGCCATGGTTAATTGCTTTGTGAATTCATCTTCACTTTGGGTTTCAGTTGGCAATTTGGTTGTTTTTAAGGATAACCATGAAATACGCTTGAAACAACAAATAGGGGAGCGACTAGGGGTCCAAGTCCAAACTAGGAAGATTTTAAAATAAATTTAATACATGAAAAAATAAACAGCTTGGTTCATCATAAAATGCAATCAATATTTTTTTCACTATTAAGATGGCCTCTCACCATTGAGGATGTCAATCATGGATACATTTGACAATCCTACATTCAATAATAGCCACAAAACATCTTATGTTTAAAAACCATGTCTTCAATTTCCAAGAATTTATTTTTGGCATTTCCAAACTTCTCCGCATCTAATGTTCCATTAACCTCAACACCCAAATGTTGTCATCAAGCCAACTTTTAACAATCAAGTCAACTTTCATGGAAATGTATAAAAATATTCATCTAATGAGATGTTTTACTTATTTTTGCTTATTCTTATGAAATATTTTGTCCTTTTTTTTGTTTATGAGGTCAATATAGAAAAATTATTGGACATGATGTTAATTTCAACTATAAATTATAATTAATGTCATAGTTTATAGGGCACTATTTTCCTTTAAAAACTATTTATTCTATAAAAAGTAAAATAACATATGGTAAGCTTAATATTTAGTACATGTTGAAGGTGCTTAGAGAGTTTAAATTCAAGTAATGATATAATCCAAATTTCAAAACTCTGGAAACAAATGTTGGAGATTTTAAGGGACTAATTTTTTATCCTAATTCATCTCACTATTCAAATGTACATCTTAGCATTAGCATTAGTAGCATTTGATGACATAATAACAATAATGGCCCCTCAACATTCTACATGTTCCATAATCTATTTGTATATTATGTACATATACTATCCATTAATATACACTCAAAAGCATGAACTCACACCCATACAAGGGTTAGTTTTTTTAATGTTGAATATTGAATTTTGCAACCAAACAACTGATTTTTTCCCCGAATTTTCTATTCCTGTGTTAGTGGCTAGCATCTCAAGAAGGATTTAACATTAAATGGTGACATGTTTTTAGATCATGTCTAAATATTTTTAAAACTAGTTAAAAATATGCTACAAAACTAAAATTAGAGTTCAAATATGGCAAAATTTTCCCCCAAAATAATTCTTTTTGAAATCTGCTGATTTTTTACAGAAAAAAGAATATTATGACAAAATATTCCCTCTTATTTTTATTTTTCACATTTTGGCGAAATTTCATACGAAAAAAACATTAAGCTTAATTGGTGAATATCAATAGGAAGATTTAACCAAATTTGGCTATAGGGAAGAAGTGAAAGTTTTTAAAAAAATAAATCATATTATGTTTTGTCTTCTATGTTGTAGAAATTTGATGATTAGGAAAAAAGAAAAGAGAATTTTGGCAAATTAGGATCATTTTTTTCACAAAAATCCTTTGTATGTATCAAAATCATATTTTGAGGTTCCGAAAAATTCAAAAAGTCTCCAAAAATAAAAGCTTTGGTTGGAAGTTGGAATGCTCAAAATTCTCAAGCTTTCCTCTAATGTATTTCAAGAATTACTAGGTGTTTTTCTATGTTTTAAAAATAAGAAATCATGAAGTAGTTTGGTTATGAAATAGAGAGAAAAAACAATACATTGAACATGATATAAATCTTGGTATTTTAAAGTAGGCTAGCTTAGTAAATTGTAATCTTGTTTAATTTTGACATTTGATTCTTGTGAAATACATTCTATGGAAATTTAATAGAATTAATATATAATTCATTTGTAAATACTTTTGTAATCAAGACGGGCACACTATACATTTGAACACATTTTTCAATTGTATTTCTAATTATTTGTTTGATTTAGTTAAACTTTCAAACCAAAAGTATTCAATTTGCATCTGCATAGGTAACACATAGATGTATTAACAGCAATTGAAGTTTCAAATTTCTGAAAATGATCAAAAGAAAATTAGTTTCTTGCAATAATGCCTTCAACATAATCAAACTTTACAAGCTCCTTGTATGGAATAAGTTCATTTATTAGTCATAAAAGGAAGCCTTTATGTGGTGAAGACAAAATGTAATTAACCCAATATTCTTGACCCTCAAGTTAATCCTTAAATTAAATATAACTATGTTATGCAAGATTGCTAATCAATGAAATTCGCGATCAAAACAACTTCAATTCATATCAATTTTAAGCTTCAAATTTGTAAGCAACTTGGTTATAAATAAACTATTTATAAGATAGATTTTCAATTTTTGTACTCAATTTACAAGATCAGAGCCCTGGCCTTTGATTCGACATTATAATTAACAGAGATCCATATCAGATTCCAAACTTCCATTCACCAAAGTCATGAAATATGTAATCCAGTTTGTTGATACAACAATTAATCAAATATGACACTAATCACACAACATTTATACTAAAACATGCCACTAGATTTGATGAAAACACAAAAACCATAAAGAAGTTATGCAAGTCTTGTAATCAGCTTGCAGGCAACATTAAAACATAGCCCTCTTCAGTGCATGTACCATCCTCTCCTTGTATAGGACCCAAGAAAAATTATATCACTGAGTACTCCTGGCAATTAACCTACCGAAGGAAAGACTTTAAGGTCAGTAGTTTGCTCCACAATAACATGAAAGCCTGGTCCATGCGTATCACATGTGCGGGCAATGTCTTTAGTCCAACAGCCCCCACTCCTTGAAGCTTGCTACAGTTTCATAAATGACATCTTCAATGGGTTGCACATGGAGTCCAAGATCCCTCAACTTTTGGGATGACAAATTGTATGGTGGAACTATATGGACAGCTTCATCAGCAACCCTGGTGACCCACCAACCCACCAATTCACCCACCGCTTTCTATCAACTTGGCAAGCAAAAAAAACTAGACATCAAGAAAACTGCTCCCAGGGAAAAAGGCATGGGTGGGGAACATATCCCCCTACAGTGTGAATGACACCCATTTTTTGAGTTGATGATGCAAGCTGGAGAGAAAGTGAAGGGAGAGAGACTTGTAACTTACTTAGCCGAAATGTCATACATTGGATACAGCTTCCTCAAAAGTGAGACCACATCAGCAAATTGGAGTACAGGCCCAGAACAAATGTATCGGCCTGTTGCATGCTGTGACTCATATGCCAATATATGAGCCATTGCCACATCTTTGACCCCCACAACACCAAAAGTAAGGTTTGGATATGCCTTCATTGTCCCTGCAAATGCCAAGACAACATCAAACATTTTGGCAAAGTGCCCAAAGAGTCCAAAGGGTTATTCCAACTCATGCACATTAAACGATGAGCCAAATACTTCAGGCTATGAGGATTTGGAGATACTCACCATTTAGTAATCCCAAAATATATTTATTAATTCCAAGTTCTGAAGCTTGTAAAGTGGGACCAATAACCCCACTGGGGTTGATGACCACCATGTCTAAACCTTTCTCTTTCACAAAATCCCATGCTGCCTTTTCTGCAAGTGTCTTGGACAACACATACCAATCCTGCACCAACCACATGCTATCTCATAAATCTTCCAAAATCAGTTAAATTCTCAGCTTTACAAGAAAAAATCAGAAGCAAAGCTAAGATGCATAAGAAAAACCTAGAAATAGAGAATAGAGATCAGTAGATCCAGCAGACCTTTCTTTCCCGACAATAGTCTTCTTCACTCCAGAAACTCTCATCAACAACAATTTCAGGAGTGCATTTAGGAGTTCGGTTGATGGCTCCTACACTTGATGTCAAGACCACCCTCTGTGTGTGCACTTTTGCACAGGAGGCTAACACATTCAGAGTTCCATTTACCGCTGGTTCAATGAATTGTGCCTGCCACATAGACAACCCTCTAAGCTAGTAAAGAACAAATGAAGTGACACTTGACTTTTCCTTCTCTATTCCATGTGTGATAGTTGGAAGCTTATTGGATGTTTTTTCCCCCAGTAGACAGATAGCAAAGGGTTTATCAACATGTAGTTTTTTAACACTAAAAAATAAAGACTTGTGAGAAATTTTGAATCTTGGAAAAGCAGCAACCAAATACGTTGAAGGGGGAAGATGAAACCTGGGGATCTGTAATTGCCTCTGCAGAAACCGGAGATGCGACATGGAATACTCCATCACAGCCAGCCACAACTTCATCAAAGCTTCCAGGCTCCAAAAGGTTAGCAGAAAATAACTTCAGGCGGTCACTGGCACCTGGTAACTGCAGCAGATACTTCGCTTTCTCTGCCACACCCCCATCCATTCCAAAAATAACCATCTTTCTAGTCCTCATGACAACTGTAATTCTTCCAACAATGAAGCCTCACGGGTTCCAACTCTGTGAAACTCGTCCTTGGTGGGCCTAGGTGTGGCCATTTTCACAGATTTGATCCCCCACTTCATCTGCAACATATTTTGAACCCTGGTCTACATGATGCCCACATACAATCCATGATGTCAAGTGGCACAATGCTGATGAAGTTTTGCATCATCATGATGTTCAATGCTGTATCTACCTAAAACTTAGATACCCTCTGAAGAGGAAATCGAGTTTGAAATGCACAGTAACATTGCAATGAAGGATCCCAAAAAAAAAAAGAAAAAAAGACTTGAAAACAAAATCCACATAAATTCAATCAAAGCACATGCATAAAAAACGAAATTTATGATGGTAGAATACAAGTGCAATCGTCATCACATATGCTGCAACTTTCTGCATTACGACAAACAAAACCCCAGAAAGAAAAAAAAAAACACACTGAATGTTGATGGAGTCAAAGATGACAAACCGGACTACAATGAACAACATTCCCTAAGCATTATTTCCTTCCTGGCCTTCCCGAGAACTAGCGTACCTGGGTTACGAATCGTCCCTCGCACAGTATAACCACGCTCCAAAAGCAACTTCACAAGCCAAGAGGCAATGAAGCCGGATGCACCAGTCACACAAACTGTCTTGCCAACAACCATTTCGTCTAAGTCCAATGTTTATTGTAAACTCTAATCCTTAAGGTTCCTTAGGGTTTCCAAGGAGGAAGCAGAAGAAAGAACACAAATTGAAATGGTGATAGGTTTCTTCTGTCTGTCTGTCTGTCTGTCTGTCTGTCTCCCTCTTCCTCTCTTTTCTTCTTCTTTTTCTTCTACTGTGTGACGTCTGGTGTCTTCTTGCATTCCATTGCACGTGATCCATTGCACACTATGGAAGCAAATTTAAGTAGTTGTGATTTTTTGGCGTACAACACCAACGTCACCATTCAGAAGCGCAACGCTGATGCAGAAGATTCTGCGTGAAATTAAAAACGAAAGTTCTCTGTGGAACTTCTGGTGGCGGACTTTCCTTGTGATGGATGGAGGAGGAAGCACGCTCCTCTGCAAAGCTCTTCACCTGCTAGAGAAAAGTGTAACAAATGTGATCTGACTGTTATCCCGTTTCGCTGATTGTCCAATCATAATGATAGATCCCGTTTAAGTTTTATGGGTGGATTGGAAAAAAAGTAAATACCTATAAAGTACCCCCAGTTTATAATGGGGGTATTAGCCCAGGACAAAAATGGTGACGAACAGCTTTGGAACATAGAAATCTCATGCAGCCAATGGGTAGCGCATGCCCTCAAAGTGCCTTGATTTTTTTTCTTTTAAGTTTTTCTTGGGGGATGGGAAGGAGGATTTTTTTCATTTTTCCTTTTTTCTCAACATGTTCCCTTCAAGTTCCCAATGAGTCCCCATCAGGTTTCCAATCTGTTCCTTAGGTTCTCAATATGTTCCCTAAGAGTGTTCTCAATATCACTTCCTAGTAATATGTTTTGCCCAAAGTCCTCCCCTTCTCACCTATACAGGTGGGCCTAATGGGGAGGCGCTCCATCTTTCCATAGAATCTTCTATTTTGGGGAGCCTCCATAGTTTCAACTTGTTTTTGTGATGGTAACCCCAGTTTATGTACCCAAATTTCTGCCCCTGCCATTAGCCCAGGCCAAAATTGGTGACAACCAGTTTTGAAAATAGAAATTGTATGCAAGTTATTTTTCTTTTTTGTTCCCAATGTGTTCTCAACATGTTCTTATCATGTTCCCAAATGCGTTCCTCAAGATGTTCCCAATAGCACCTGGGTTTTATCCCCTATGGTTTGCCCAAAGTTCAACTCTCATATATATAAATTGAAAAGGTACACTGTAATAGAATACGTTTGTTTCTATTTTGGAACTGGGGTCCAAAAAGGTGCTTCCATGGGAGAGTGCTCAATGTTCCAAAAAAAGTTGCTGATGGGCAAATCAATATAGATCTTTCCAGAAAATAAAGAAAAAGTTGTGGACGCACCCACGAACTGATTAACATGAATCACCCTATGTCACACTAGTACGCTACCATGCAAAAAATACTTTTCACATCAAAGTTTAGCTATTTGCTTTTTGCAACCTTACCCATAAAAGTGAAACTGGGACCGCAAATAGGTGCCCGGGAGTACTAATAGTAAACCACCTGGACCGATCATTATGATGGCCGATAAAAAAACACTGAGTTGCAGTCAAATTATATTTATTACACTCTTTTCTGAAGGTACACAAAGGTGCTGCACCTTTCACCAGCCACTGCAAATTGTGCAATTATGCTGAGCCAAACCGCCATAGATTGACTTTTCTTCATTCAGTTTCACTCTATAGGATCACGTACTGATCGCTCTAGATGCTCTAAAATCTCAGAATACACAACCAAAACATTGTAGAAAGTCTAGATGTGTTCATTTTCTTGCCCTCCAAGCATCATAATTCCAACCAATCGCTCCCTCTTGGGGTCTCCTGCCAAGCCATTTTCTGTGTTCAAATATATGTAATGAAATGGCAAAGTGCTCTCACCCATGAGCGTGGGTACCTATTACAGTATATTGTTTGTTACGTTATTGTAGGTCCTATTAAGTGGTTGTGGGTGGCATCAGGTATTCAAAGTTTTTTTTTATGTGTTAGGTCTCATTCAATTGACAATCACCGAAAACAAAACAAAACAAAAATCTTTGAAGTTTAGGACAAGTTGTCAAGTTAGGCTACTCATATTTTTTTAAAAACTTAAAACCAAAAAAACTTAAAATATTTACTAAATGAAGACCATACCCAAAAAAAAAAGAAAAAGTTAGCAAGTACTTGTTTTTATTCTTTGCTTCTCTCTCTAAGAATGAACTTCACAATTAGAAACATTAAAGTTCGAGTTCTTGTATACTTTGAAATTCAAGAAAAGTTGCAATTTAAACAGTTCAATTTTGCACAAGACAAATGTGCAAAGATGAAGGTCCTATACTCTCAATAATGCCTTCAACATTTAGTGACCAAACTTAGATTAAATGAAAACAGAAAGAACTTTTGTGTGCGTAAAACTAAGAGAACAAAATTAATCCAAGATTTCTCCCTCTCTTAACCCCTGGCTCCCATTTGAACTGCAAACCCCTCCTCCCATCTCCCCTCTGCCCCCAAAAGGAAAAAGATGAACCCTTGTGGGTGTATGTTGAGCAGTCTCATTGGTTGCATGAAAATTCTATTCTTAAAACCGTTGGACAATAAGCCCTCAATGGGCTTTGCTTTGTTAAGGTACTTGCTTGGAGAAGCCTGATGTTGGGTGGACAAGAAAGTGTACTACATAGCAGAACCTCTGGAGTCTGTAGGATGCACAAAGTGCGCATGGAGGAGCACCTGGCATGGCAACAATTGGTGATAGAGGGCCCATTCTCTAGTACATTGTCTTCTTGTCCATCAAGCATCCAAACTTGTCCAACCAAGTAACTAGTCAGCTGCTCCTTTTGCTCGAATGCTGAAAATCCCAATTGGCCAACCAAGTGCCTAAATAGGTACCAAGAGCTGGATTACTAGCAAAGTTTTCATTGCAGAATTTCCCAAGAGTTTTCTCAAGAACTGAACCAGAAGTTTCATTGCAAAAAATTTCAATGAAAGTGAGTGGAAAGATATCAGACAATATTTGTTGAACTGTGACAACTTTCATGCAACTTTAATCCTACCAAATTACAAGTTATAACCAGTGTTGTCCAGATATATGGAAAAAAACTCAGATATGAATCCAGTTAGAGGTCAGATACACATGTAAAGATATCCGGAATCTAATATGTATTTAATGTCTAGGATTATACATATCCAGTGGAACGTGTTCAAGCGATAATTGGTATTCAATGCATATTCACATGCCAAAGTTATCAGCAGCCTCGGATATGGATTGTAGGGTTATGAATATGCATATCTAGTGTTTAGGGTTTATCATTTAAATATCAAGTTTGCATTAGGGTTTTGGTTGAGATTGGAGTGTCTTTTTCCAAGCTATTGAACAACTTGAGTGAGTTTTGTGTCTTGTCATTGTCACACTTTTTTCATTAAGAGAGTGTCGCCACCTTTGCAACTTTTGATGGTGTTCATGTTGAGTTTTGAGATAGTCTAAGTCTCTAGCTTGAGGTATGTTATTTTCTTTTTTAAAAATATTAGCATAAGTTTTTGTCTTTATGTTTGATCTCCTTCTTCAATAGTTTGTGTTTAATGATCTGTTTCCTTCTTGCTTTGTGTTCGGCTTTTTCTTGGAATGATCTATGTTCATGTAAACACACTTAGACTTTCAAACGTTTACACACATTTTTTGTATTCAACTCATTCTTGCAACGATTTGTGCTCGGTCTAAAAGCTTTCTTCGCATTGTTTATACACATTCGAACTTTCAATGCTTCTACAATCCAACTTCTTGCAATGTAGCTTCTTGTAGTCATGAATCTTTTATCTTTCAATTGAAGCATTTTTGCATATCGATCTTTTAGTTTTTTCTAGTTTCAACTCTAGTTTTTGGCAGAATCAACAATGAAAGGTGAGTTTTCAAGTTTCTTTATTTTATCTTGTTTTTTCTGTTGCTGTTTATAGGTCTCTTATTTCATTATTGCTTTGTTGTTTTCTCAAAACAAATTAGGGTTTGGCAACATTCTGCATTTTCCTTATGCTTCCCTCATTCTTGTAACAATATGTGTTTAGTTTGAAAGTTGTTTTCACATTGTTTGTGCACATTTGAACTTTTGGTGCATCTATAATGTAGCCTTTTGTAGTATAATTTTTTTCTTTTATAATTACAACGCCTTCGCATTTCTCTTGTAGTGTAATTTCTATCTTCTAATTGTTGTAGCACTTTTGCATTTCAATTGTAATGCAAATTTATTCTTTCAGCTAGAATGCTTTTACATTTCAATCGTAATGCAACTTCTATTTTTCTATTGTAATGCTTCTAAATCTCAATCGTAGTGCAGCTTTTGTCTTTCTATGGGAGCACCTTTTCATTTCAATTATAATATAACTTTTATCTTTCATTTATAACATTTTTGCATCTCAATCTTGTAACCTTTTCAATTTCAATTTTAGCTTTTAATAAGGTGAGTCTTCAAACTTCCTTGATTTCTCATGTTTTTTCTTTTTTATCGTTTTTGGGTTCTTTGTTTCCTTGTTGTTTTATTGTTTTATCAAAATAGACTCCAAGGTTTTGCAAGATTCAAGCAATTTAAGATAAGCTTCCATGTATTTGAACCCATTTTGTTTTTGCATTATCTTGGTTAGGTGTCAAGTTTTTGTTTTACGCCTAATGTGATGGTTGAAGAAGATGTTTTGTCAATTTAGGATGTTGGAGAAAATCAGCCCACATCACCAACTTTAAATGTTGAGAGTGTGCATATGCAAGCTATTGCAACTCATTCTTTTGGTATTGCAATAGATTCCATTAAAATTGAGATTGAATAACTTGCAATTATACATGCCCAAGCTAAAGCTTGAAAACAACATAATTGAGGTTCAATATTTTGGAGTTTTTTTGGCTATCAATGATAACTTACCTATGGATGTTGAAAATTTTCAAATGTTATGATGCATTATTCACAAAACCAATCAAACAAGTGTTCATAATTTGTGCCAAAAAACTATTTTATGGAAAGGTCTTATTAAGTACAATAAGCTTAATGGGATTATTCCCATGAAAACCCACATTGAATTTACACATCCAATGTTGGTTGTTGACAGGAAGTTGGTCATCAAAGTTGAGAAATCTACTAAAGCAAAGTATAGCCAATAGCCAAGGAAGAAGCGATCTTACCCAATTGAGTGGGTAATCATGATAAATTTTGGTGCCACAAACCTTTATAAGAAATTTGATGAGGCACAACAACAATTTATTGAGGATCTAGTGTTGTATACCTCTAAGAGGTACAAAGGCCCATTCCACTTATGAAAATATTTGGTTACAAAGGTTGATTTTACATTAGTGCCCCATGTGTTGTCTTTCTTTCTTGTTTTACTTTAGTGGAAGAAGTGTTTCAAGGAATGGTCACAAAAAATATGTGTTCCCACATCTTGTTAAAATATCAATTGTGTTTGCTAGTTTTGATCTCTAGATGTCCAAAGGTGGAATGAACACATTTTCCTTAATAATTAATTATTTGAATGATTTTTGGAGCCCTATTCTTGTTGTTGTTGGTTTATTTTAAGTTCATGAAACCACATGGCTTTCCTTGGCTAGTTAATTACGTATTTTATTTGAGAAGTTTGATTTGATGCATCATGTGATTGCCTTTGTGAAATATGAAAGAAGTAAACAAATTAATGTCTATGGCAATGACACTACATTCCATTGTTGATTGTCAACCATTGAAACTTCATTGGTGGGTTTATGAATGTACATGTTTTGGTCACATTATGTTAAAAATCTACTAGTATGCTACTAATGATGAGAAGGTGATTATAGGCTAAGACATGTTAATGTCAAAATTACCCAAGGTAGTTTATAAAAGACAATCACATAGACCAAATAATCAAGAAAAAGGAAAAGACATGTGTTGAAAAAGGGTTGTAGCCTCACAAATTAAAGACCTTAGGGTGCAAGCAAGATATTTTGTACATACTTGTTACCTTTTTTTAACTTGAAAATAAGAAAAAAAAAATCTTAAACTTGTAACCTTTTTTTAACATTTCAAAACAAATGAAACTTTTGATTTTTTTCATGGGCATTTCTAGCTTCCCTTTAGCTTTTCAAAGCAATTTATGTCATATCATTTGGACTTGAAAAAATACCTAAAAAGTATCGCCAACAATTATGTTTTTTTTAGGGGTTGGGGATGGTTTTAGTTATGAAAACAAACTCCATTAACCAAAAAATATATATAAGAATGTTCACCACATCAATGTTTACGTTTGAAGTGCTCGAAAAAAAATCAACCACTTGCAAAAACATTTCACTTAATATCAAGTATTTAAACTTTATTTTTCAAACTACCACAAATTTTAGGTCCAATTCAAATAAATACTTGTAAGTAGTTTTTAAAAACATGTTTATAATAATTTAACTTTTGAATTCTATACAAATAAGAGTTTAAAAATAATGTACTCAAAAATAATATTATTATCCCCATAAAATCATTTACTTGTTAGAGACCCCAATATTTTGTTGCTTACACTACTTTTTATGTATACTTTACCATGCTTTCACCCCTTAGTGAAAACTAGATTTGCCAATAAAATGATTATGTTTGAAGAGACACTAGAATTCAAAGAAGCCATTAACCTATGTTATGGGCAGCAATAAACAATTGATTTGTAACGAAGAGTTCCTAAAGTTCAAGTAGTGGTAATTGTTAAAACAATGTTTTGAATCTTGTTGTCATTACATGTGTAATGAACCAATCACAAGGGCACTAGTTATTATTTGATGTTTTCACTACTACTTTGACATTGATTTTGGAGGTTGAGATTGGACACGTTATTGATATTAATGATGCTCTTGATGTGTTTGATGTTGAAGTCATCATTTCTCAAATAACATGTGAGTTCAAGTTGTTAAAATGATTAAATCATTTTTGCAATTTCTTCAAGCTTATGATGGCCATCAAGTTCATAATATTCTGGCCATTATGTTTGATCATTGTTTCAAATCTTTGAAGGTTGTGGAAAATTATGTGGGACATGGAGCTTGCATTCGTTTTACATCCGTTTGGGTGTCTTTTAGATTATTGGAATTTCAAAACATGAACGATGATTTACATTTGAAAAAACTTGTTTTTTGTGTTTTTGCAAGGTTTACTTCTAGAGCTCATCAACAATAGGAATGACAAAGTTTATGGTTGTGTTGTGTGGGGTTAAATGTTATTGTGTAATAGGGTGGGTGTATGTGGGGTTTGGTTGGGGCAAGAAACTTGTGCAACATTGGGTATAAATTTTTAAAGAACTAGGTTCAGTTCCCCCATGAGTTCCTAGGGTTGCATAATTTTTTTGCTCATGTAGGCCAAGTTTGTGATTGCAAAAAATAAATCCTAACATCAAAATTTTATCCCTAACTAATACATATCTTGTAGTTAGTTTAAATTTGAAAATCAACAAATCCATATCCACTAAATGAAAAAAAAAGAATATATATTCATTGTAATAAATTCATTGCTAACTATTGTTTATGCTTATCCTTATGTTATAAATTTCTAAAGAATATACCATATTGATAACTTGCATAAAACTTCAAAACTTCATATTTAGACAACACTAATTATAACACCACTGATGACAAACAAAAATATTTAACAGTGATTCCTAAGTATTAATTTTTATAACAACTTTTTAACCATGTCTATAAAGATAGACAAATGTCACACTTCTTTTAGTGTAGGAAAATAATTTTTCAAGCTGGGCAAGAATTCAATTATTTCTGAAAATCCTGAATTTTCTAAAAATTATTTGTTTGAAATGTCAAAATTTAAGAAAATTACAAGGGAGGGCAAAATACAAACCTTGGTGGAAACATAGGAGTTTTTTGGTCAGCCAATCCACCATTGCAAATTAGGGATTCAATAATTAACATTTCTTTACCCTTTAATTTGGTAGAACATTAAATATTCCAAAATTAAAGAACTGTAAATTTCAATTCTTTGAAAAAAATAAATGTACTTCAATTTTGCTTATTTCAAAACCCTTAAAGATTTGATGGTTTTTATTATAAAACTAATAAAAAAACCAATGGTTTTTTACTAGTTTTTTTATTCTCTCATGTTTTTGAAAACCACAGTTACGTACCAAACCTAGCTCTTTGAACATTTTGAAAAACCTATGGGTAAATGAATATGTACCTAAATTGATAATTAGTGGGTATTTATCCTTCATTCTAATAACTGCCCAACATTCCTATATTCTAGCGTTGGGTGGTTACCTATTTTGGCGAGTTAAAACCAATGTTAGTTTCATACATAGGGTCAGAGATTGATATCAATTTTGATATCAACATTGGTACCAAATACTAGACCAATCTGGCATGACCTAAGTTTAATACCCGTTAAAAAAGATACCAAGTTGGTATCAATTTTTTTTTAAAATGCCAATATTAGTACATTGTACAAGTTGATATATAAATAAGTTGATACCATACCAATGCTAATTAAAACCTTCGCATCCGATTTTGATTAATAAATATCAAACCAAAACAAGGTTTAATTTTTGGAACTAGTTGTAAAATTGGATTGAATTTGATTTTTTTTTAAGGATTGGATTTCAGTTCCATTTATGTGTGTAACTGAAACTGATATTTTTGAATTTTTTGGAAAAGAAATACTAAAATCAATGGTTAATTAAAGGTTAACCAATAGTTAATTATTGTTTCCAATTTAGGTTACTTAAAATGATACCAAAACTAATTGTGATTTTCAAAACTAGAACCATAATTGGGACCATAATTTTTTTTTAAAAAATTTTTTAGAACCAAAACCAGAGGTTATTTGTAAAAATCAAGAATTGTCAAACATTGATATATTTTTGATATTGGGACTAGCATAAAACTAGTATGAAGCTCGTATTAATTTAGGTTCATATTAGCGTACGTAATGAAAATAGAAGGCTAGTATTACCTCTAATCATACCAAGTTGGTCAAGTTTTCAATACCATTGCCAATACTACCCCAACATTTGTATACCAATCCAACACTGAAAATTACACATTGAGAATTGGAGCTCCTATTTGTTTTGAGGATTTACCTTGAGTGGCACTTACATACCTAATGATATTGGAACCCCATGGTTTGCCAAAAAGTTGTGGATTTATGCAATGTATTCTAATAGTTAAATACATATCTAAATTTTAATTAAAGCTTCACTTTGAAATTGTGAGATAGAGGTAAAAATAATGGCAAAAGGGATGGAGGTCTATCAATTTAATAGTAAACACCCTTCCCCCTTTTTGTTTCCTTCATATGTTTTCACATATTGGTTTTCGATAGTTCATCATTATTTATGTCAATCTCAATTTTATTATATAATATGGACATGAAAAGGCATGTTAACATGTGCATTTTCAATTTTTTTGGAAAATGTATTGAAATAAATTTGTTTGGAACAATACTTTTTCAATATATATATATGGACTACTTGAAATCATAGACTTTGGAAAAATTTAGAGAATAATGTGACTTGTAATAATTAGTTGTAAGGACCCCCAAAGTTTAATATTTTTAGTATTGGCGAGAGGCATCTTTGATTGGCAAATCACAAAAAAAAAAAAAAAAAAACTTTGGATAATTTCAAATTATTTATATTGTAGCAAGATTTTCCAAACATGAATAATAAGTATGGTACATTTGTGTAGTATATGAATTTTTAAAACAAAAAAGGTCATAAAAAATTGATGGGAACAATTATAGGAATACAGTCATTCATAAAGTAATATACTCCTACTAAGTATTATACAATATGTATTCAATTACACTTTCAGACCTCTAAGGTTACAACTATTGTTATGTACGTTCCTATGTATAAAACAACTTCTTTTTAATATAATCTATCTATCTTTCCTTTCTATTTAAGTGTCTTAAATTCATAGTTCCAATATGGTATTAGAGCAATATTAAGATCATAAGAAAAAATATGCGTGAAAGCACTAATATAATGTCTCAAGTCAATGTAAGACAATTCAATGTGCAAATATCCAATAAAGAGTTTCAAATTCTCAAACAAGTGGTCAACAATAATAATCAAAGCAAGTGAATTCAATTAAAGTACTAGAACAATTGAATTTGATTCATAGTTGTTGTAAATGGAACAATTAAAAATTAATCAATTTGTAGATTTTAAAAATTGAATACATATAATTCATGGTTCTAAGGATCCTAGATTCAAAGAAATTTTCAAATTTTGGTTGCATGTATTTTCATATATATGGAAACATAGACTCACATTGTTGTTTAAAGTTGAAAAGGTTTGGTTAATTGTTGAAGGCATAGAGACCAAACCTATAGCTCCCACAATGACACAAATTGTTGTGGGTATTATTGTTTTCCTTGATGTAAGTCTAAACATAATTAGTAAATGGGGGGGAAAAACACACATTCTCATCATAATAAACAATTGTTTAGACAATAACATTGTTTTTCATAGTCAATCAAGTGCCACAACCCATGAAGCATATGATGAATTAACAAAGCTATTTGAATCAAAAGACATTGTGATTAACATGGAATTGAAGGATAAATTACACACCCAAAAATGAGAAATAATGAAAGAACATTACAAAACACATACATCTATTTTGAATTTTACTTGAGTAATTGTTTACCATAAGTGCACAAATTGCAAATGATGAGGCAATATTATTTATAATGCCTCATAACTATAAACATTTTATAAGTTTTTGGAAAAGGAAACCCAATATTACTTTTAAATCTTTAATAACTAATTTAATCTAGAAAGAAATTAGAGATTTCCGTAAAGTGACCTTGCCTTTGGGTCCTCCTTTCACCCCCTATCCCCTATGTTCAACTTCAAACCTTGTTATCCACAAAGTAAAGGGATTTATTAAATTAGGGGTGAAATTTTGTACTATAATATTTAATGCACACAATTCAAAGTAATTATGAAAAAAATAAACATAATAGAAGTGAAAGAATTCAAGAAAAAAAAGAAAGTTAGGGCAAAACTTAAATTACCATTAATTTACGGTAATTTAAATTTCACCTTGTTTTCATTCATTACTTAAGTGCAATGTATTTTTTTCATTGTTTTTTCTTATTTCAACCCCCATTAATCACCAAATTTAAGGTATTGACAGTATGTTTCCTTCAATTTACAAGTATTCTATTTTATTAAAAAACCTCAACTTAGTATTAGATAATACATTTGTGTTTTATGTGGGGGAAAAAAATTCTTTTCATAAAAAAGAAAACAATGAAAACTTTTTCCAAATTAAAAGATGGATTAATTTTTTCAAGTGCTAGTATTAAAATGAAAAAAAAAATATTCTTACTATAAAAAGTTAAGACATGGAATAAAAGAATATGGAATGAGATAGTAGTTGAAGCAAATGCAAAGAAAGAAAACAATATTATTCTTACCAAAAACAACAAATTGTATGTTGTAGCATTTGTTGTGAGTGAGGGATGTGACCCCAATTAGTAAATTGATATTGATGTTATATTTGAACATATGTCATATGAAAAAAATTGGTCCTGAATGAAACCTAATTTGTCATATTTAAAAAGCCTTGGATGCAATGCTTATGTCCATATTTACAAAGATAACAAAAGAAAATTGAACTCCCATTCAAATGAATGCATTTTCTTAGGCCATAATGAAGAATTGAAAGTCTATCACCTCATGGGGAAATTTGTTAAACAAATCATCATTTCAAGATATGTGATTTTTGATGAGTTATAATAGCCTTAACTAACAACAACTATACAATTTTCCATGAAAAAGATGACAATGATTTAATAATGGACCCAACTTTCTTTAAACCTTTTACAAGTGGACCATCTACCATTTATTCACTTGAAACCTTCACATCCAAAACACCTTCACCTAAACCAAATATTTGAAAGGTTTGTTGTTTTGGTATAACATGGTGAAATACTGTTCAATTTCTACACCAATGGAATGTGGTGTTAAATATACCAAAAAAGATTGTCCAAAGACCTTAATAGATCAAATTCAAATGAATACAATTTGCAGATAATAGAAGTGTTCATGTAGATAATAAAAGGCATGGGTTAGGTTGCTAACATCTAGGTCAAATGAGTAGGTGTCCCACAATTACCATCTCCTACTATTATTTATGCAAAAAACAAAAGTGTAATTGCCTTGACTGAAAATCCAAAATTCCATGCACAAAACAAACATATTGTAATTCAATATCATTTCATTTGTGAACATGTCCAAGCCAAAAGTATTCAAATCAAATATGCTTTCACTTTAGATATGATAGTAGACATTCTCATATCATTTAAAGTGATTCAACAACCGGGAATGTAGGCCAACAACAATTGTAAATATAGGCCTTGATAATATAATTTTAACATGGCCCTTGCTCAATTTGTCTATCATCAACAACCCATTTTATTCATCAAGGCACATCATTTGCTTCTTGCAAGAAAATTTATTTAAAATTTATTCAAATTGATGATATACTAGCTAGTCAAATCCATGTTTATATGGCTATAATTGACCTAAGCACATGATCTTATGACACCCAATAATCAAATCATGTGTATAAGAGTTTTTCAATATATGGTCTATGGAGTGGGAGTAGTCCTAGAAGTTCAAATTTGTAGGCTTATATGCATGTAAGAAATTTTATAATCATAGCAATTACATGCTTGAAAAACATTTGAATTACAAGCTCTCCAACAAATATAGCTATAACATATAACTACTAGTTTCCAAAAAGCAAGAATTACAAAAAACAATCTAAGACAACTCACTTACAAAGGAGGAAATGGAATGGAGCCAAAAAGGTGATCTAAATTTGAGAGGATGGCTTATGCATGACCATGAAACCTGAACTTAGCTCACTTTGAATGTCATTTAATAATGATGGATAATGAAATTGTCATAGTAGGGGAAAATATGATGGTGGGACCAAATGATTTAAATTTTTTTGTTTAAGAAATCATTTTCATGAACAATGTTAAGCAATTCAAAAAATATTGTCATGGAATGAGTGTCACCACCCCCCTTTCGCACCCAATTGTTGTCAACAATATTATATATTTACTTCATGGAAGATTGGGGTTTTTTGAAAATAAATAATTATTAAAAAAACCCCATTATCATCTATGATAGTGGGTTCTTTGAAAAAAACTAATTAAGGTGCCTAAAACCAAATTTCAATTTATTTCAAAAACCCATTATTATTAAAGACATTATGTAGTTTAAAAATATTTAAAACATTCAAAGCCAATTGTTATCATCAACATTGGTTAAATTTTGAAGAAAGTCATGGCACCTTTGACAAAGAATGAAAAAAAAAAGCCCATTGTTACCAATAATAGTTATACATAGGTTTGAAAGAAGTTGTTGCACCTTTAGAGGAAGGAGAGGAAAAACCCCAGTGTTGTTGTTTTTATTTCCCCTCGTTTGCCTAGGAAAAAAAAAAAAAAAACCATGGGGTGGATGTTAGCATGTAGTAATGGTAATAAAGTTAAGACATTTAAAAAATAATGACATTTTACACCATAGCCATGAAATACATTTATAATGGAATTTACATTATATTATTTAACAAATGTTATATCATATATAATTAGATTATGTTTCATGAAGCTTTAATTAATTAAAATTATGGAAAAAAATCATCCATAAAAATCTAATGATACAATAAAACATTCATCCATAGTTTTGATGGAGGTTTTATTTATTAAAAAATGTACTAAATGCAATAAATGTTTTTCATCCATACATTAGATGAACGAAAAAATCATTCATCCATAATGAGGATGAACGGATACATTCATTCCCATATTTGCTTTTAGGTGTACTAGTATAACATTCATTTTGCAATTGAGTTTTTGGCTTTTATTTGCATGTGTATAGGGGAAAAACATTTTACCATCCCAAGTTCCAATTTTAGGCTTTAGGCTTAGGCTTTAAGTTCATGCAATAGTTTGCTTTCTAAATTTGAATCTAGGTTCATGCAAAACATTGCAAATTGAACTTTCAAGTAAATGTCCAATTTTAACCTCCAAAGCTAAATAACATCAAAACATAAAACAAGAACATTTTTTTCCCAAAAATATGAATTTAGATGCACACAAAATAATCCACATAAAGAAAATCATATTGTTTACCAATTTAACCTAATGAACATCAAAATTTGAAGTCTATGCATTAGAAAGTTGCAAATTATTGAAATTCAACAAAATGTGAAAACATGATGTTCCTTCATGTAAATCTAACATTTCAAAATTGCACAAATTTTGCAAACACCCAATTGATATACTATTTGCACAATTTCAAATTCCACTCTAAATAACAATATTTGCAAACAATGGGAGTAAGTACAATGGGGGACTCATAGAAATATTGTGAAGAAAGGAAGACATTCAAGAAGAAACTCAAAGAAATAAGGCAAAAAAAAAAGCAAAAAGTTAACATAGTTTTTCACATGAACATTCTTCAAACATGAAACCTTTTGGATGAATAGAGGTGGTGTAGGTTTATGATAATTTACAAATAATCTACTAGACTAATGAGTAAAATGCAAAATGTATTCAATTACATTCTTAGATGTTCTAAGGTTACAACTATTGTTATCTTTGTGCCTACCTATAAGACGACATCTTTTCCCTAATACAATCTATCTTTTTGTCCTTTGTATTTAAATGTTTTAAGTTCATAATCCAACAATAACAAAAAATTCTTGTTCAAATAAAAACGTGGTTTTAGTAGCATTGTAATTGTTGTAATCAACATATCCTTCCAATTGATTTGTATAAAATGTTTTACAAAATTTAACCATAAATGTAATTTATGTTACACAAAGTTGTGAAGCTTCAAAAGAACATATCAATATCATAGATTATAATTACTGAAACATGTTCAATCCAAGTCCAAATGCCCCATTTTGTTTTCATCACATTCATATGAATGGATTCTACCTACCTTGCACATTTTTGGATTTAATGAAAAAGTGGTAAGGAAATCAAATTCTCAAAAAATGTGAAATTTGAAAAGTTGTGTGTAATTGCATCAATTGCACATGTAATGGTGGGAAATTTCCAAATTTTAATTTTTTTTAACAAAAGGATTTAGTTTGAAGTATCCTATAATTCCATCCAATCATATTTTTAAAACAATGACATTTTACATGACTATTGGGTGGTTATGTGGCTACAACTCCATCCTCCCCACTTGTGATGTTTTGGTCAAATGTCACATAGGGCTTTAATTATCTACAAGTTAAAATAAACCCTAAACCCCAAATGCCCCATTGTTAGCATGAGTAATTGGGGTTTCCATATATCATGAATAATGTTATTTGTGGGTGAAATTTGCATCTTGACAACAAAAGCAAAGTTATTATGACTTGTAAAATGTTTTTTGGAAGGGGGAACCCATAATCAACAAATGATGTTCAATGTTTTTTTGGAAATCACCAAATTTGGACACTAGGTTTTAACATGTCACCATAAAATAATAATATTCCTAAATGTTTATACTTTCCTTTTTGTCTTGTACCCACATTTGGTTAAGTCCTCTTATAAATGATAGCTAAATCACGTACTTCATCACAAACTCATTGGGCCATGATTTGATAATATTAGTCATGAAAAATGTGTTTTTTCATAGGTTTAAATTGCTTAGACCAATGTTGTGTGATTCCTAAGTTTTAGAAGAAACATGTGGTTCTAGTTTTTAAGTTTTAAAACTAACATGCTTTAGTTTAGTTTCGGTTCCTTTGTTTTCAAAATTGGGATCTAGTTCCAATTATGGATTTTTATTTCAATAGGTGATTTTGGTTCTAGTTCCTTTTTTATTTTCAAAATATGTCGAGATTATTAGTTATAGGGTAGATTGGGTAACCTTTTGATTAAGTTCCAAAACCCAAAACATCATTAGAGATATTGAAATAAGGGGTGAAATCACGGTCAAAGGAACTAAAGGCTCCAAGGTAAAAGTCATTTTCCAAGGACTACACATGCCACATGTCATTTTTGCATTGGTTTATAACTTAAAATTTTGTATTTTGAATACCCCATTTAACATTGCATTTTAGATATAAATACATTTTGATTACAAATTGATTTTAGATCACGTATATTATGCATTCATACCCTCTATCACACATATATGAACAACTTTTGTTAAAACCACATTTTCAAAATCCATAATTTTTAGGGTCAAAAACATTTTTGAGTCAAATGCGTTCAAATGGGTTATAAATGTTTTTTTAATTAGTTCAAGTCCTTTTGCCTTTTTAATCATCAATATTAAAATCTTTCCAATTTTCAAAAGGAATGGTGCACATTTGGTAAAAAATAAAAACATTTGAAAAAAACAAGGACTGTCCATTTTTGAAGTTTGAGTGCTTTGAAAATGCAAAAAACATTTTTGATTTGTGTCAAGTTTTGAACATGTAAACTTTACAATTAATGAAAAAATTTCAAAAACAATTATGACAATCCAAACTATTATGCTTTTTTTGTGAACTTTCAACTATACAAAAATGTAAATTTAAGGAGTGTCTACTCATTTGGGTGGCTCCTTTGACTACAATTTTACCCCAAGGCAAATTTTTATTTAAAAAATATAAAAAAAAAACATGAAGAAGAAAGCAATGCCAGTAGGTGCAAACTAGGAGAGGAGGGCAATGGCAATAGGTATGAACTACGAAAAGAACATGAAGAGGAGGGTGTGATGGAAATGTGAATTGGGAGAAGAACACAAAGAGGAAGGTGTGACAACATGTTTAGGGTTTAGCCATGGAATTGGAATCAATTTTTTTCAACCAATTGTTATAGTTTTGGTTATTAGATTCATTTAGGAACTATGGTTGGGTTCAATTATCCATTCCATCACATATTAAAAATGGGGGCCGATTTTTCACTTGGTTGTCAAACCTTCTCTAAATTATTTCCAAAATTTCAAGTTGGTTCCATTTAGGTTCTAGATGTTTGGAATCAAAACCACCTCTAAATAACCAATTAATTTGAATACCCACATAACATTGGTTTGGACATGGATAATGCATGTCTAAAACACATATGAAACAAATATAAATAGAATGAAAAATTTTCATTCATAATAAAAATTTGCATTTTATATATACTTGTTTCATACTTTTATATGCATAACATTTGTGTTTAAACCATATGAACATATGAAAAAATATGTTTTACAAAAATATTATTACCAAAACATGACCTAAAAAGCTTATGAGGTTGACAAAATTGAAAACAAAAACATTGGCCATGACCATTAGATTTTGGGAATTTGCAAATGAGAAGTGTAAGTGACTTTGCAAAGGGCGATGTGCAGAAACAGAAAAAGCCACATTTGGGGACTTTTGTGAAGTCCCTTTTGTGTTTGGTCCTCTGTTAAATTGGGTCCTAAATGTCATCATCCATATGAATGAACGTGTTAAGTCTCATCCGTTGATGTCCAGACTGCGGTGTTTTGAAGACGAAGAACACACCGTCGAAGAACCGGAAGAAGACGACGACGACGAAGAGGACGAAGAAGAGGTGTCCGCCAAACTGAGATGATCTGCGTTTTCCCAAGAATCGCGTGCTTTATCTCGTTCCCTGTACAAAAATTGGAGTTGGGTTTATCGAGATCTGCAAATCAATTTAAGACCCAAAGCTCCGATGAGGTGGTGAAGAGAGAACGAGAAGAAGCCAGAGGTTTTTAAGGTTTTTGATGGAGATTCTGGTGACTTTGGTAATGGTGGTTCTCGGATTAGGTCTGCTGTGGGCAGTCAAGATGCTGGGGAGCACCGTGGCAGGCAGGACTCGAGCTCGTGGGGCCTCGCGGTCGCAGGCGCGACGGCATTTCGTGAATGCGGCGCAGTTGTTGGCGAAGTCGCGGAGTCCCGGGAACGCTGGGGCAGTGGGGCGGAAGATAGCGCGCGAGGCCGTGGCTGAGGCGGATGCTGCCATTCTTCTGGACCCAAAGGATGCCGCTCTGCACATCGTGAAGTCTTTGGCGCTGCAGCAGCTGGGTCGCCCTGCCGCCGCTCTGCGCTCCCTGACTACGGCCCTCACCAAGCCCGCTTCTCGTTCCCTGTCCCCTTCCGAAAGAGCGGAAGCCCTTGCAAAGCGCGCAAGTAAGTCTTCTCTCTACTGGAGTTCGTGATGTTGTCGACAAGACCTAACTGCAATTTCAGGCCATGGAAAACCCTAAACTGAAGATGTGCTAGCAATTGAAAAAAATTGAAGAATGCACTATAAATGACATTATTGTGCATTTTGCTTGGATCGTGTTTCCAGGCCTGTTTTTGGAGCAGGGGAAAGGTAGGAGAGGTCTGGATTTAGCCATTGCAGATTTGGAAGAATCCTTGAGCCTCAAAGCAGACAATGTTGATGTACAATGCATGTTGGGAAGTTGCTATGAGAAGAATGGCCAAAAGGTGAAGGCAGTTGCAGCCTATCAAAAGTCCCTTGCTCTGGATCCTGACTTTTCAGAAGCCAAGAAAGGCTTGTCAAAGGTAGAGTCATAACGAAAGAGTTGAAGTTCCTTCCCAGTCAACGATTCCCCTGCTGGTGGCTCTCTCTGTGTGCCTGTGTAGAAGCTGCTCTGTGGTAGCCGGCACATCAAGGTTTTGGATCCAGGTGAGTAGTTTTTATCTCTATTGCTGGACATCAACTCACTGAATATAAAAGTTGATTACTCTGCCTTTGAAGAAGGTGAAACAGGGCTGGTGGCTATGCATGCTAAGTGTCCAAAGTTCCCAGTTTTGTCATCAAGCGTTTAGCATAGAATCATACTGCAGTGTACAGCACTAGAGATAATTTATCCTGCAGATTCTGCATCTGTCATTGCTCTGTTTCTAAGCAGCACCAACTTCTTAGTATCACAGAATGCCAAGCTTTTACATGGTGTTTTCACTTACCATGTGGCCTCAAAAGATACTATTTGTAAAAACTGTCTGTCAGATCTACAATTTGGAAGAGATCTGGTCAGTGATGATTGAGCTATCTACAAGCAGAGAAATAGTTTGCTATTGTGCCTTGCTTTGTTGTCATCACTTGAGTGCACATCTGCTTCTTTTACATTCATGAACACAGTGCTGAGATCCTGTTGTTGAACCCCTGGCTCTCACGTGGGTCAGTCCTCCTTGGGTGGATAAAAGCAAGTTGGCTCAAGACTGCTAAATCAAAAAGCAGGTGACACTATAGATGGTAGACTATGCATCTGGCAACACAACAGTAACAATTGAAGCGTGTTGCAGTTCTATTTACGATCATTTTCACTGTTGCTCTCTTTGGCTGTTGTGCAGCTGATGTGATTGAGTTTTGTGACATTATGTGATGTGGTGATTAGAAGATTGTAAGTGATTTATTATTTCTGAATACACTAATATTGTTGCTATTACATCACATACAACTTTTTAAGTACCCAGCTGAAAATATAAACCATCATTGCTGAAATTTTATTTCTGACATCATTCTTTTGATATTTGCAAGTGGCTCTTGTTGCATGAGGCATAACTAAAAAATAAACAAGTGACATTCCCATTCTATTTCAATTTCTGTTCATGAAATGTTTCCATCATGGAATATTTATGTCATAAGACTTACCATGTCCTCGCTAGAAGATGTGTTCACTCTTGTTCACTTTTTAGACAAGTCTTCAAAGCACTGTTGAAATGGTATTCTGCTCAGACAATGCTAGAATCTTCATGAGAGTTAACTAATAACAGTGATTCTTGCATTGAGACTGTTTTTATTATGCATCTTCTTTCTCCAAAGACATACCCATAATTGGGATTTGACTGTTTTTGAAATGCAAGTGCAGGTGAGTTTGGTGGTCTTGTACATTACCCCAAGAGTTGATAATTGTGTACTTGTACCTGGAACTTGTGTTTTTTGACGTGTTTTGTACCTTGCTAATCTAAAGTAAAGGGACCATTGGAATTGGAACCCAACTGTAGTAGTAGCTCTCAAAATTGCTAGTGTTTTAATCTATTTGTTTTTGACAACTAGTCTCTGGGAAATAGGAGCAGTCTTTTGGGTAACAGCAACCTTTTGCAGAGTAAAAATGCCACAAGGCAGTTCAAGAATCACATGACAGAAGGTCAAAAAATAACATGCCTGCTCTTCGGAAAGGGACCAGAATCATGCAGGCTGAAGCAGACTCCAAGCATTGTGCCTGCTTGATTATTCAGGCAGGGCCAGAATCACCATACCCAGAACAAGACTCTGAGTGTGGAAGGCCATAATGCTGGTTGGTCTTCTGCTCTGGAGTAGTGATGCACAGACTTGGTGGCCCCCGATGCATCTCATCATTTCTGATGTGATTTTCAGAGTAACCTTCACGTCCTTGCCAAGTTCACATCCTTCACTGCTGGCTTTCCTTGCCCTCCAGACAGCAAAGCTGATTTGGTCCATCAAAAAACCATGTCAAATGTCAGTTTCATTCATCAGACTGGGAGTATAGTTGCATTCTACAGCTAATTTGACCTCCAATTTGATTGTGTAATCTCATAGATCACAATGTCCGATCCAAGAAGTGAAGAGGATAAGAACAAGACAAACAAACCCATTTCCTTCAATCAAAGCTGACATGCAGCTTGAGAGAGGACACACAAGTAGCTGCTAGAAATAAAGGATTGTCCTGCTAAAGAAGAATGGAGAGGAAGCTGACTTAGTTCAAATTTGTTACGTACAAGGTCCCTTGGAACTGGGTCACTGGTAATGGACCTAACAGCATCTGCCAGTTCCGTGCGCAATTCCATTAACTGTGCTGCTGTCCTGGTGATCAACCCATCATCTGTTAATTTTGTTGCATGCTCATATGGTTTCCTCATATACCAACAAATTTGGACTTCCCCATAAGTCAAGAGTTCATTTGGAGGGTAGTGTACTGTGAGGAAGATACACTAGATTATGCCTCTGCTGTATCCTGTCCTCAATAATGTGAAGCTATGGGGTTTCAAATTCACTATCATAAACCTGATCCTTCTGCTCGAAACAAGCATGCCACCACCCAAGGACCAACAGTAAACTTCACCAACAAGCAATCCTCTGTTACAATACTGTCATCCTTTCTGGACTTTTGAAGACTTATCAGGAGTGACAGCTTCACAGGACTGCTGGTACCAAGTTGGCTTTCACTGGAGCTTAGTAAAAAAGTTCATTTTTTTGGCACCAGTTGGAGGAAAGTGAAGTTGGTGTGAGTACCTATTCACTGAAAGGAACCATGAGTGAAGAAGGTGTCGAGCTTCTGCAAGTAGGTCTGGAGCAAGTGCCAGACTCGCAACCATGGAAGAAAATGCTCCACAGCTCTGAAGCTCTGCCTTCACTGAGCCTGATGGTTGCTGCATGGCATGACGTGCCAGAACAGAAATATCATGCTTAAAGAGATATGGCCAGAGTCGCCATACATGCAATCTGTGCACGAATATCTTTGAATGAGTGTCCAAACTAGATCCAAGCTTTGTCCTTCTTGACAATCACAATCTTAGTGTACCTAAGGACAAAATTGTTTGTCTTCCCACAGTACAAATCTCTGAGGTTTTCTCAGATACATTCTCTGCATTCTCATCAGATACTTCTTGGTGCAGCAGCAACAAAGAGACCTTGTAAATCAAAACAGATATTGGAACCAGATATACTGCCCAATTGTTTGTTTATCTAGTGAAGAGAATTGGTTGACACACCTGGCAAAAGGACTGAGCTTGTTGTAAATCTCTTCCTTGTTCTTCAAGCAGGTATTGAGAATCCCCTGTGCAGCCCAGGCTGCATCACTAACTCCATCCTCTGCTGTGCTGATCCTACTCCTCACATAGACAACAGATCTTGGAGAAGGCTGCTGCAAGTAAGAACTCATAGCTGTGGCTGCTTTCAAAAATATCTCCACCAATTCCAAAACGAGAGCTCCTGGCAAAGCATGACATCCAAAGAGACATATACATCAGCAACAAGCTAGAAACTGATGAATTCAGAAAAAAAAAACACTTATAATCCAGGTCAACAATGATGTGTTTTGCAAGCAAATTTTCAAAAACCCAATAAATCACTCAAGCAGTCATTACCATTAGTTTGTCCGCTTGCAACAAGCATTTCAAACTTTTGTGTGATTTGTTGCAACTCAAATGCTGAGAAATTTCTCACCCGCAGAACCGAAGCAAGGCTGTCAACCAAAAACCTGCTCACTGTATCACAAACCTGTGTGTAACCCATCACCAGCAAAATCACAGCAAGATCATCATCCTCCCACCAGGTTGGTTGCACAAATTTTCAGACTTGGAAACTAAAAAAACCCATCACCACAATTGGTGATTTAGGAGCCACAAGAAGAAAGAAAGAAAATCCCATAGAGAGACAGACATACCAGAGGTGTTTGAACACCCATCAATCCAAGAGCAACGTTCACCAAGGGGGATGCTTGCTGGAATTGCAGCATCTGTCCCACCATCTTCTCGGCTGTCTCTTCATCCCCCCTCTCAGTAGTTGTTCCATTCCTATGAAGAACAATGCCGCCCTCCCCAGTACTCTTGTGTTGTCTCTTGAGCGATTCCAAGAGCTCCAGTACATTCTCCACGTTCATGGAGGGGTGTGTCAGCAGCAGCTTCGCTTGCCTCTATCAGCTGAATAGCTCTTTTGTTTCACATCAGGAGAATTCTCTCTTGCCAACATCTTGACCAAAACTCACGTCCAAATCTTCCCAAACCGTTCCACTGCCAATTTCTCTCTCTAAAATTCTGCACACTCTCAGAAAGAAAGATTTTTGCGGCACCCACAAACTCAAACAACCAAAAAAAAAAAACGCCGTGCACCAACCAAGTACCGAACATTGTGGCATTCGAGGTGCTTGCTTGCTTGCTTGCTGAATGCTTCCATCTGCAAACAATTGAGCATCGACAGGACACAGGACTGCAAGAAAAAAACTGGTCGCGAACATCAAGAACTTCTTCATACACTCTTCTTCTCTTAAACCCTAATCCAAGCCCTAACGAAAGCTGGCTGTATCTTCGTCTTCTTCTTCTTCTTCGCTTTCTTTGCTCCTTTCATCATCAGTTTTCCTGTGAGACACTTTGTGACATTGAGATTAGGTCCTGTGTGAATGGGGCAACTTTTTGGATGAAGATTTAACTGGATTTTCTGCCGATGAAAAGTGGAGAAAGGGCCAAAACAAGCGATGGTTGATGGATTGCTGCTCATGAAAGGTGAAGAAAGTGCCGAAACAAGCGATGGTTGATGGATTGCTGCTCATGAAAGGTGAAGAAAGTGCCAAAACAAGCGATGGTTGATGGATTGCTGCTGATGAAAAGTGAAGAAAGTGCCAGAACAAAGCAACTGTTGATGGATCAGTTTGAAAGGAATCGGAGAAATCACCATTTCTTAATTGTGTCTGTGATTTGTTTGTTTTGTTCGCTTTGCAGTAAATCTTTGGCTGCTTAATATTTGCAAAAGTATGAATGCTTTCAGATGGTTGTGAGTTATGTGGGGGGGGGGGGAGCCTTCACGATTGAATCGAACTCGCAAGATTTCAAGGTGCTCATTAGACATTGGTGATGGTTGAAGTTGGCAGCTTTGAGTTGATTTCTTGTTAATCGATGAGGTGTCGGTGAGAAAGATTGGATGACGAAGGGGAATTTGTGGTGGAAGATTTAGTAAGGAGGAAGCATATTAGCAAGGAGGTTTTTGGTGTGTTGGTTTGGGGAGCATGTTTGTGTGTTCAAAAGTTAGAGGTTGCATGTTTTTGAATAGTTTTTGGAGAGGAATGCTTTGGATTGTGTTCTTGGTTTTCTTTCAACTTTTTCGAGATTTTTGCTGTGTTGCATTTGATGACAAAAAATCAAGGAAGTTCATGTAAACATAGTGGGGATGAGGTGTGAAAATGATGAAAAGCATAGGGGATTATCAAATTGGTTTGTAGAGGCGTCATATTCTTAAAAATCACTTTGCTTGGGAAGAATTTATTTTCATGAGGATTGTGTGGGTTGTTGTGCATTTTGCTAAGGTTGAGGGTGAATACCTGTATTTATAGGAGTTTTGAATGAAGATTGTTGTATGGATTTCATGAGCTATTTATTGTAACCATTTGGTAGTTTAACTACTTGTCAATACCTTTAGTTTTTGGAGATAGGAGTGTTGGAATATTCATTAAATAAATTGAATCATGTTTTTGTTTCGACTTGCATTCAACTTGGTCGAAATATATGTTGATATTTGCATCAATGTCTATGTAGTTGAGAATTTGAGAATGTAAATATGATGTCACCATAATATTAGTCATGTTGTAATTGAGATATAGGGAGTGTTGCAATTAGTTTACTACCTTTTTATTTTGGTGACAACTTTTTTTCCCACATTTCAAATCAATTTTTCTTTCTTCTTGAGTCAAGAATGAATAGTTTTTTGTCTTTTCTTTTCTAGACAACATCTATTGCACATCAACTGAAAAGAATATCATGGTCAAAATTCAAAAATGATGTTTTGTAATGGAGTTTCACCACATTACTATGAATTGTTAAACAATAGTTAGGCTTTGAAACATTCATGTTGCTTTAAGCTTTATGTATCAAAAAGACATATTGTTGGAGTTTTGAGTAATTGGATTCTAGTTTTGTAAACATAAGAATGTTAGGGTAGAGATTTGTGTTGAGTTGTGTATTTCTAGAGTTTGGGTTATAAAATATACATGGGCAAACACACAAATAAGATCTATTGCACATAGATAAGGTCTATTGCTTTTATTGGCTCATCCCAAATAACATTTGTTTTAAAAATATTTTTCACATCTTTTGAATGCTTGTAGTGCATTTGTTTATAAGTTTGAAAGGATGACATTATGGGATAAACTTTTGGGAAGTATAAGCAGTTCCATATCCCATATAACATTATTTCTAGGTATTCAAATAGGTACACTAATTAAATAAATATGTAGGTAATTAAGATGTAGGTACATTAATGAAGTATGTAGGTAATTAAAAAAAATTACATTAATTAAATATATAGATACTAAAAGGGTAGGTAGATAAATACACTAAAATTAAGTCAATGTAGGAGTTAATTATAATAAAACTAATACCTAGCTAGTTAATTACACATTCATTAATTTACTTTAAATAGATAATTAATTAGTAACTTAGCCTAGGTATGTAGGTAACTTAATCTACTTTCATACATAGGTTACGTAAATCACCTACATGTCATATTTAACATACATATCTTATATGTTACCTACAGGCTATTTAAATATGTTAATTACTTAAATCACCTACATATCATACCTACACTACATACTTAAGTTAAGTATGTAACTTAGGTATGTAAGCCATGTATATAGGTAGCCTAATTATTTAAATACACAATAATTAATATATTTAACCTACATACCTAAACTAAACTACCTATCTATGTCATACATTAAGCTACTTAAATAGGTAGCCTATAAGGTAGCTTAATATAAACTTAGATGTATACCAATCTATACATAGGTATATACGTAGGCTAAAGAGTCTAAAGTAGTTTACTTAAATGCAAAGTTGTAAATGTGAATAATGTTTCATCTATTTTAACTAAGTATTTTTTCATCCATTTCCAAAAAACATTTACCAAAATAGTTGAACACACAAGTTGTCACATAATCATATCACTCATAATTGCATGATGTTTTGTAATGTCATATCTTTAATTGACATATTGATTATAGGTCAATTGAGGAAAAGTTTGTTGACGTTAAGAATATTCCAAAGGTGACCCCTTATTTGAGGGCCATTTTTAACTATTTACCAAATTAATAGGTGAATCGACTTACTTGATAATCATATAGTGGAAAATGATATGAAAATGTTTTGGTTAAAAAAGAGGCATTTTTTCTTAGTGCATGGATAGATTGTGAATCTTTCATCACTTTTCATGGCTTCAATTAAAATTAAAAAATCAAACAAATATATCATACATGCATAACAAGTTTGCCAAAAAATAATTCATAAAAGAAGAAAAGAAAAATATGAAAATAAAAAGGCAAAATGTTAAAAAATCTTATTAAGAAAAAAAGAAAGTTCAAAATTCCAAGAAAAGAAACATTATTGTACAATGCATTTTGATAATACCCAAGTTTCACATTACACACAACTTTTTTTTGAAATTAAGGAAATGACTTATGTAACCAAAATGGTTATCACCCATAGGAATTAGAAACAATTGACGATCATCCTTAAAAAGATTTAACTAAATCTAGTTAGAAACAAGATATGAAGTATAAACATTTAATCACACTTTTCAATTTTTTGTTGCACACTCAAAAACAAACTTAAAATTGTGGCAACTTAAATTTTTTAAAAAAAAATTCCAAAAAATTAAAATTGAATTTCAATATATTAATTATTGGTAACACAAACCTTAGTTGCAGAAATAAATAATTATATTTTTCAACATGAACAACGCTACTATGTGGGTATAATATTATATCAAAATTCAATGCAAACCTGAAATCTAAATTAATTTTAGAGTGACATATAATATATATGAATAGTAAAAAAAAATGATAATGGGAAGGTTCAAGTATGGTTGGGGTATCAAAAAACGTCTCACCAAATATCCATCACATCCCTTCAATTGGAAGCTTTCTTATAGCTTAATGTAGGATTGATATTGGAAGTTTTGTTTGTTCAATAGATTCATATGTATTATTTTAAGAATACCAATTCTAATTTGAACAATTTTAAGAATTCCTTACATGTTTTGAAAAGAAAATTCAAGACTTTGGGCATGGTACTTTTAGTGAAAATTGATTCAAAGATTTGTTAAGAATGTAAAAATAGATTTCATTTGCCAAAATTTATACCACAAATAGCTTAGGCATTAATGTGTATAAAACACTAAAGTGTGAGAAGAATCAATTGATTTATTGCAATATACAAGGTTCCAATAATAGAATGTGGCACACATTTGTTAAATTTTATCATTCATACTTTCCTAATTGAAAGCAATAGTTATTCTAATAGCCTATATAAAAGTGGGAGGGAAATTATTTTGTTTAACATGAAAGAGAAAAAGGAAATGTAAGATAAAATTCATTGGTTTTGTGAAAGAAAAAGTAAGTTTCAGAAATCATAGGAGTTGTTTTTTTGTTTCAAATGGGATGCACAAATCATATTTGGACCCATGGTGGGAAAAATTAATGTTCTTTCACATAATACACTAGGGAACACTCTACATTAAAATTGACACTAGGTGTGTCAAAGAGGATAATATTGGGTTAATTGCAATTAAGGGTTGAAGGCCATCGGGTCAATGTGGACAATGTCTTGCAATTGTGAGAGAAGCGCACCTCAAACTTTATGATATATTTTTTGCCACCCATGATTGAACACCTACAAGTTTACATGACAATAATGGTCTAAGGTGGCAATGCAATTTCTAAAGATATTACTTGGAACTAGTTTACAAAATCATTGGCCATAGGATAACTCAATGCATTTACCTACCTTGTAGCCACCAAGTGTTTTATTTACCAACCTAGTTTCATAGTAATTTCTTATAGTCCTTACCATTTGCCCTATGGTAATTTCCCATTTATAGAGGTAATTACCAATGTTGGTGGCCAATTCCCTATTTTTGAGATAGTACGTGGTCTTAAGTTTAAAGCTAGTTGTGTCAATCAACCCCATGGTCAATTCTAGTTCTACTAAGGACTTTGTTATCTTCAAATTTTGAATTTAGGATTTTGGTAATATTCTTATTGGGATAATCACATTGATGTGAAAATGGTATGCTAGAATGTTTTGCCATTTTAGATTTGAATAGGGCAAAAGTTGTTTGGGCTTAGCCCACATATGATGAGCAAGTGACACCTTTTGGTAATTTAACATCATATACTTGTTACTTAAAAAGTAAATGAATCTCATATATTTTTGAAGAAACACTTGCCCCTTGAGATTTATGGGCAATTATTGGATATACAAAGGCCAACAAAAATGTTGTTTTGAATACTCGTGACATATATGGGGAAGGAACTAATTAGTGGCAATTAAGTTATTGTTAGCTTGGTTATAAACATGTTAGCATATTATGAATATCATGTATATAATAAATCTCAAATATTGAACATTTTTAGATGGTTACATGCATGTGAATAATGGTCATTCCAAACAATAATATAGACCTCCATTTTGCCATTAACATTGGAAATGGTTCGTTAATCATACATTTGCCATTCATGCTATTCATTGATGCTACTCAATTGATACTTATGAAATTTTCCATTATAATCATTCCAAAATTCATGAGTTAATATGCAATAGATGATTTTTTTTTAATAATGTGATGATGTATTCTTTGGTTGGATTCAATTAAAAAAGGAAGGGATGGCCCAAATTTCTATCCCATTCCACCCAATTTTACCTTTAAAACCAACTAACTTGGATTTGGGGTCCCATTTTAGAGAGAATGTTTATTCAAATTTTATATTGAATTAGAATATATAAATGTGACAAAGTTTTACCTTTACATGAACTGTAAATGTTTTGATATAATATTGCATTCACTTCTAAATTACTTAAGAAGTTGAATTAACATTGAAATTTAAACATTATGATAAAATTATCCATTATTTTCAATAACACCATCTAGAGGTGCTCTAATTTTTCCCCACAAATGTAGATGAGTAGTTTATTGAATAAGAAAGTTGGAAATATTATGGGAATGTTTTGTAAGTTTCAAATGTAATTTTTTAGGAAGGTGTTGAATTGATCTTTATACCAAACATGTCCATGTGGTTTGTATGGAACATAAACGTCATTATAAGTTTCATGAACTAACATAAATTATGTAAAAACAAAAGGTTCATGATGAAATTGTCAATGACAAATGTGTGTTCCCATATCATAATTGGTTCAAAGTTTTTAATTATTTTCAAGTATTTAATCCCATTTCACAATTCATTTACATCATCATCAAGGAGCCTTCAAATTCCAATCCAACTTAATATATTTGTCAACATCAACAAAAACATAATTCTCATTGTTTTTTTGCTTATTTGCAAATTTCACACAATCCTCTACTAGAAGACATTAATCCAAATTGTTTATATAAGTCTTATGGGGATGCCATTGAAATGAAAAAAAATTAAAATTCACAAAGTCTTTAACAATGCCATTTTCAAGATGATTCCTTTGGTGTTTTGAAATTTCAAATAAACATTAAAAGAAAAATTGTAAACTACATTGTTGTTTATAACATTTTTCAATATCATGTACATATCAATCAAACTTAGATACAATCTTTCAATCAAATCATCATATCAACTTTATGGATTCCCTTTGAAACATTCCCTTGTGTTTCAAAGGACCATAAATTACCATATAGTCAAGAAAACACATTGAACATGTCCATCTTTGCATTCTTCCAATGAAACAAAGATAATTCAAATTGGATATCATTCAAGATTTTTCAACTTTTACTTGATGTAAATTTCAAAATGGAAAATGCATATGAAGAATCTTAAGAATATTTCCATCATTTCTTATAATCTTTCTTTTTTCTTAAACAAATCTTTTATTCCTTTGACCCTTGTCATGCCTTGGGCTTGTTTGGACCCAATTATTGTCTTTCATTGCAACCATTGGTCATGACATTGATTATGTTAATCCACCAAAAATACATTATCAACCAAATGCAATCTACATATATATTAATTTCACCTTATAAATCATTCAAATCCATAACATTACAAATGATGGATTTTCTTTCAATAGGCATGGAAATTGAACACAATCTTGAATTATATATATACACCCAATACTAATAAAAACATATCAATGGAAGCCATCTCCAAACTTCAAGTAACTTGGCCATTTCACCATCAACAATTTACCTAATGACATATGCATTTAAGTTACTAATAACATTGAAAAGAGCATTTTCATCAAATTTGAACATTTGGTTATATAAATGTAGGAACTAATGTTAAGACCCCACATCTTATTTGTATGTTGTAAATTAATTTCTCATAATTGCCATTGATCAAGATCCTATCATTTGAGGAAAGAAGAATTTGAGTATGTTGATAATTGCATCATAAAATCCTTAATATCATGAAAGGTTTTGACATTTTGAACACCCAACCCAATAACATGACATTAAATTGCCTTGAGATTGGTTGTCAAAACTATGCATTTGCTTAACTAACACTTAGATGTTGAGTCCAAATGAATTAACAAAATCCAAATTCCAAAGTTGCCAAATTCATGTAGCATGGTGAAATTGTTAAAATCCATCAAATGTTGATTATGAACTCGTTACTTAAATTTAAAAATATTTATCATGATAATGCATAAACTGTGTTCATATGTGCAAAATCAACAACTACAAACTATGTGAATGCATGTACAGGTTTTGACTAGGGGGAAAGTTCTCATATTACCCAATGCAACATACATAATTGCAATAGCAAGCTTTAAATAATGAAATGATAAGTTCCCCCTACCTCTATCATAACATTGTGTTTATGATGACATTATGTTTGAAATTACACCTAACAAGTCATTCACCACACAAATTACATAATTCATAATGGTATTGATGGCACATTATTGTCCTCATTAATATTGCATGCACATTGTGCCCATCACCACCATTAGGTCCTTTGATGACTCCCAAATCAACAACCACAAACGTCTTGATCAAATGATCAAAAGGGGGTTTAGATATCTGTTTATCTTCCAACTCCAATTGCTGATCTGAATCCATGATGAAGTTGGGGACAACATGCATACAACTCGATTCTATTGAAGCTGCAAAATCAACATGTTAACCATATATATATTCTCTTCTAGATCAAATCTTAAATCTGCTATGATCTAAAAAGCTCTTCCTCTTGGTGCTTTCTTTTTTGGTAATTTTGTGATGTAGTCAAAATGATGATGATCATCCACAGGAAGATTTAACCAAAATTAATTAATTAAACTACAAACTAAAATTTTAAAAAATATAAATTGCCTTTATGAACAAGTATTATTTTTTACTAGTTATTATTTCTAGTTTTATCTAAGTTACAAGTATTAATTATTATAAGTTTATATAGATATTAGTTAGTTACTAGTTACTAATTAAGTTTAATAAAATTAGATTAATGAAACAGTTTACTAATTAATAACTAGTTAATTTAAATTTGTATTTTTAAACTAACTACTAGTCATATTACTATTGGAGTTAGGTTACTACTACTAATTACTAATACTTATTAGAACCTAAACACTAGGCTATATAAGTCTCTATTGTCTTCCCTAAATTATTCATGTTCAATTCAATGGGATACATTTTGAATTCATGTGTACATGTTTGAGTCTAAGTTCTAGTTTATTACATGCATGTTTGAAACTAACAGTCTTCTACTGAGAAATTTAGCGTCTGCAACTAGGTACTGAATAATCCTGTCTTGTCGAGTAAAATATTTGTAGTAGGTGATTTCAATCAATGATCTAGAATTTTGTACTTTTTTGTGTTTTGCTTTGGGTTGGTTATGAATTTCTAGTATTTACAAATTATTTGAACCAGCTAGCTAGCTAGCTAGCTGCTCAGATAGAGCTGGATCATTAGTTCTGGACAGTTGAAGAAGATCTGGTTTTGATGTACGTATATAATATATGCTTTTTCTATATGCAATAACAAATTGCTGCAACTTAATCTAGTACTGTTGCAGAGCCAATGTGCATGCATGCATGATGTTAACGTCTGCTTTCCGAATGGCAGCTCACCATATTAGACGTGAATATCTATCTAGCTGTGGCCGGTTGTGAACTTGTTGTGTGAATTTCTTTTGAGAATTTCGGATCAAGACATCTTTGCTTTGGATAGTCGCGTGTAATTTGTAGTTGCGACTAGAGCTAGCTGTTCTCTGAGATCAGCCCGCTAGCTGTCTAGAGAGGGGTGCTAATTAGATTCTTTGATTTGTTACATGTCAACTGATCCAGCCGCTTCTGCAATCTAGTGATTTCTGGATCAGAATTGTCTCCGTAGATAGTTTGCAGTTTCTTCAATTTCTTGAAGTTAATCAGCTTCTGAGACCTGCAGTGATCTGAAAGAAACAACACACTAGCTCTTGGGAAACTCATATCCGTCCTCCTCCAGCGATTAGAAGAATGAACGAAACCATAAGAAATTTCTTCAATGAACAGGCGGCGTTGCTGCAGCTTGTTCGACCTACGGCGCTGCATTCACTAGTAATCGGAGCTTTTGGGATTCCATCGTTGTTGGAAATTCTTGTTGTGGGCTGCCTTGTGGCACTTTGGTGGCACCATCCACTGTACGGGAAGAACCAAGGAGCTGCAATCTACCCGATAGTTGGGAACTTGATTCAAATCCTGTGCCATGTACGGGTGTTTCACGACTGGAACACTGAGCTTCTGAAGAAGACTAGCAACATGACGGTGAGGTACTGGAGGCCTGGCAGCCCTGCTTGGTATGTGACAGCAAATCCCAAGAATGTGGAGTACATGTTGAAGACCAACTTCGCGAATTACCCAAAAGGACCCGAAACCTGCAACAATCTGAACGACCTGCTGGGGAGAGGGATCTTTAGCGTAGATGGCGAGCTTTGGAAGCTGCAACGGAAAGTTGCAATCCACGAATTTACAACAAGATCACTGCGCAACTTCATGCAGCAGATAGTGCAAGTGGAACTTGACACACGGTTGATCCCGTTGCTGTCGCATACATGCAGTGCAGGAGTGGTTGTAGATCTGCAAGACCTTTTATGTCGGTTCACATTCGATACCATCTGCAAACTAGCTTTTGGAATTGATCCTGAATGCCTTCATATCTCGCTTCCTGCTGTGGAGTTTGCTCACGCGTTTGACACAGCCACCAAGATCTCCTCCTCTCGCTTCTACACCTACCCTTTCATTTGGAGAACCCTGCGGGCTCTCAATGTCGGCAGCGAAAGAAAGTTGCGGGAAGCTATCCACCAAATCGACGAATTTGCTATGTCTCTGATCCACAAAAGGAAGCAACAAATGCAGCAGCAGGTTGCAGAAACTGCTGCATCGCCAATATCAGCGGCTGCTGATGATCATGCAGGTCGAGCCGCTCCGGTCGGGAGGATCGACACGTCCAGTCCCGCCACCGCCGGAATACAAGATTCACATCAGTCCACTGCAGCTGCAGATCAGCTGCATCATATGGACCTTTTGTCAAGATTTTTGCTCCTTTCATTTGATGAATCCAAAAGAGCAAGCAGTGACGTCGTGACTAATGATTCTGCAACGCCGCCGGAGTCGGGGCCCGAAGCTATCTTCTCCGATGTTTTCTTACGAGATATTGTGATAAGTTTCGTTCTAGCTGGACGGGATACATCTTCTTCAGGTAATTTGTGAGTAGTTCTCGAGAAAAGCTGATCATGAGGACCTAGAAACCAAGGTAGCACCACCTATGCACAATCCAGGATCTGCAGCTAGCTGGTTGTTTTGATCACGCTACCAGACTTCTGCTGTCACTCTGATTTCACTTTCACAGCTGCAGGTCACTTCATGGGTACTTCGTTGCTTGCCGCTAATACTGATCAGAACTTGGGTGATCGATCTGCACTGTGCTGGTCCACTGCTGCAGGTATATCGTGGTTTTTTTGGTTACTCTCTCGCAACCGTCACGTCGAGGACTCGATTCGCGCTGAGATTGCGGAAATAGTGAGATCTAGGAATCATCATGATCATGATCATGTTGCCAACAACAAGAAAGATACAATGTTAGACACAACTACTATTACAACAACAGCTGCAGCTGCAGATGGTGAGCTGGAGAAAGGCAACAGTACTACTATTGCAGATTGGGAAAAAGATGAACCTGCAGCAGCAGCTGCTGCTAATCCCAATATCGACATGATCACAAGTTCAAAATTCACTTACGAGGAGTTGAAGAAAATGCATTACTTGGAAGCAGCGATGACAGAATCGATGCGACTGTACCCACCGGTTCCGTTCGACTCGAAAGTTGCAATGGAAGAGGATACATGGCCGGATGGAACCCATATCCCCAAGGACTCGGTAGTCGCGTATGCACCGTATGCGATGGGGAGAATGGAGCAGCTGTGGGGAAGCGATTGCCTGGAGTTCAAGCCAGAGAGATGGCTCGATGACAATGGAGTGTTCCAGCCAGAGAGTCCGTACAAGTACGCTGTGTTTCAAGCTGGTCAGCGAGTGTGTTTAGGGAAAGAGTTGGCCATGCTTCAAATGAAGTTGCTCGTTGCAACTATTGTCAGCCACTTCACAATCTCCGTGTCGTCAATCGCCGCTGCTTCAGAAGCTGCTGATGCACAAGATGCACAAGATGATGATGATGATGATTTCAAGCCAACCTACGAAATCAGCTTGACTTTACCCATCAAGAATGGTCTCCCAGTGCGAATTCATCTAGCTACTCAGGATGAGGATATTAAGGCAAAAGCTTCCAAAGCATAAGGATAAAGCAAAAGCTTGCAATGTTTGAAAAAGCACCATAATTTAGTTGAACTTCACTATCCTCCAAAAAGAAGCTCTAAGAGGAATGCAAACCCAAGGGTGTGTTCCTTTTAAAAATTATAAGTAAATAAAATAAATGCAAATTGTTAGATTTAATGATTTGATGAAAAAATTATTAAACATAAAAATTAATAAGAATAAATTATTACAACTAGGACTCTAGGGCTTTTGTGTTGCTCTGTGCAACCATTTATGCACATTTTATTAAGTTTGTAATATATCTTTAATTTAGACCCCCCCCCTCTCAAAAAAAAAAACTATATGCAACCTCTGTTCATGTTCAATATATTATTGTATTTTTTTTAAAACTTTTTTTTTCGGGGTTACACATTATGTCATTTTCTTGACCACATTATAGAACATAATCTTCCATGTCTAGGTTGAACATGATTTTTTTAATGGAATCATTGAATCTTGACCACACCAAACCTTGATGTTATGGAATGGCATTTGCCTTTGCCCATTATCATTACTAGAAAAACCCCACTTTTTTAATTAAAAATAGTTGCAAAAAACATTTTTAGTCGTTGAAGACAAGTCGAAAAATGAGGTTTTTCTACTAGTGTATGTGGGTGCATTAATTAGTTCGCCCTAATAAGCTCATCTAGCACCTTACTTGACATAATGGGTAGGGGTTCAAAACCAATCCATAGGACTTGCTAGATTTCATGTGACCAAGAATTATATTGATGCATTGCACTAATGTAACATTAGTGAAGACATGTTTTGTTACCTTGCATCAAAGATTACAATGTACATGAGCAATGTTTTACTTAATCAACAAACAATGTAAATTGTTGCACTTGTCAAATAAAAGCATGGGTTAAAAAAAGATGCCTTTCACACAAACATAGGCAATTGCCAAAATTGTTTATGTTATATATATCTTACTAGTGGTAACCCGTGCCTGTAAGGCACAGATTTGTGGGATACAGCTTGGGAAGCAAGGTACGGTTATAGGTGGGGTAGGTAGGTGCGTGTGCCGTAGGTAGGTAAGTAGGTAGGTATGTGCGTG
>Ga0116229_10000579_pt1 | contig 50255 bp, 35 predicted proteins | sample S1TSphgellanicum_3_FD_87313 | JGI IMG/M metagenome (GOLD analysis project Ga0116229, IMG submission 87313) | Host-associated microbial communities from peat moss isolated from Minnesota, USA - S1T2_Fc - Sphagnum magellanicum MG | ecosystem: Host-associated > Plants > Peat moss > Unclassified... | reverse complement strand
CAAGAAAATTGAAGCGATTCCCAACTTTTAATGGTCGGGAGTCAAATTGGCAATTTGACTCCCAACCCTTTTTTTGGCCAAAACTTATGTTTCAAGAACCCAAATGGGTCATGCGAACCCATTTTAAACATCTATGTTCCAAGAGATTTCCAATGATATAAGGAACTCTTACATCCAATGGGTTTTGATCCCTACAATCGTTTTCTGAAGATTTAGAAGTCCATTGGGACTCCAACTCCCAAAGTGGGAGCTCACTTAGGAGTGTGGGGGTTCATTCCCTTACACTCTCCCACATTTCCGGGAGCATGAAATGTGACTCCTAGGCTTCACACTTGGCTCGCACCTTCACAAGCCTTTGCCTTGGTCGCGAGCCCAAGGCTAGGGTTGTAACAAAATCTCTCCTAAAAAATCATATAATTTTTAAACGTAAGTTATTACAATAGGTGTGACCATAGAAGGACATTGAAAAATGCTGCTGGCAACATTTTAAAAATGCACAAGCTCTTTTTTTAGAGTTTTTCAACCTTGAGTGATGACATCATCATTGCTAAGAAAAGCCAAACCCTCCATGCCACTCCCATTACAATTCTTAAATGGAGATCCGTGAGCAAGCTCCCACCTTGTTATTTCTTTCCTCTTGAACTTTTCTCTTGCTGTAGAAGTAGCCACCTTCACCCAGTTTAATTCTATACCCTTCTCTTGAGCTATGTAACCTTTGATTAACCACAAATAAAATTCATTGTTGGTCACATTGTTATGGCCATAACACTCTAAATACAATCACAACAATTCCAACTTTGTGTTAGGATCTAGATTCGGATGTGTGGTCTTCAACACCTTAGACTCTCCAAACACCTCTATGATATATGCCTCAGTCACATGGGTACTTGTGATTTGTGTTTTAGGGTTCAAACTTTTATTGCTCAGTTTTCTAACGATTGCAAAAAAATCTTCCTTTTGGAGCTTATAATTTACATTTTCCCACTATGTGACATCTTTAAATTCGCAACCTTATGCCATTTTCCTTTCAACAACAATGTGTGACTGGATAAAACAAAAAAAAACTAATGATTAAAAAGACAAAACCCTAAGAAAAAGCTAGGACAATGAAGAGATGGAAAGTTCACTAAGCAAAAGATGCAAGAGGAGCACATAAACAAATGCAATTAGAAGTGTGCAAGCATTTGCAAGACGTGCGCCCATAATTGTAAACCCACCAAGCACCTAAGAATGAAAGACATAATTTGTGCCAAAGTTAGCTTGATTGAAATTTGAAATTTTCGTCAATGCGATTACCAACTCAACTAATGGTAAAAGCCCATGTGTCCCCACTATCCAAATTTTTTATCAATAAGGACTGTGCCAAGGAACTTATCCTTGGCATGCATGGTTCCTGATATTGAGTTTGGAGCTTTGTATTATAAACATTCATAAATCTTTATTCAATTTTACTAAAGATTGATTTTAGGAAACAACAAAATTTCAAATGTGATTTTCAAACATAATATTAATCACAAAGATATCTTTTCAACCATTAGTTGGTAAATTTTTTTGGTATTATTGTGTCTTCGAATGGTTTTATCTTTTGTTTCATCTTGGTTTACTAGTTTGATAAATATATAAGTTTTAAATGTTTAAGTTTTTTCTTTTTTTTTTTGAAAGATGAATACCCATGTCATTTAAAACATGCTTAGAGGTACAAATGGGCTGATATCATAAAACTTGTAGGAATAAAACCTAATCAAATTATCCAAACACATATAAAAATATTTTTTAGCCAAAATAAAAAATAGGGAAAACATTGAGAAGAATAATACATCTTTCTTTTTTTGGTCCATTAATTCTTTCAATCATTTTTTTTTCACATAATGCACATATAATGGGGTGAACATCACTTGTTGTGTAACAATTTAAGTGATTACAAACCACAATGAAAGGGAAAAAATATGTGCATGTTCAAACATAAACAAACCATGACAAAAAAGTTCCATCATAAATCACAATTTACATGTTAAAAACACAAATTTAATAAATTTAATTCTATGGTCAACTTTCAAGCTTGTTTTATTCAAAACACATTTTCATTGGATCATTACCAAACTCATAACACACTTCATTTTCTTCTTATCAAGAGGAGACTAAATATTATGCATAAAATTAAATGATTCCATCATGGTTGTTTCCACATGCTAAATGCAAAAAACATATTTCTATTTTCACCTTTTGCATTCACATTGATTCTTTTGTTAACGATTTTTTGAACAATGTTAGCATATACACATGAAGCCTAATTAAACAAAATATGTTCATATGTTGATGACATGACATGTTGAAATAACTTTGATAAAAGTACATTTTGACCCTAGAGTAATGATGATATGATGCAATGTGTAACATGTAACAAAATTTCCTTGTTTGCAGCCAAGTTTAAAAGCATTGAAAAGACATGGAAACAAAAAATATCCTTGTGGAGCAAGAATTTTTTTGAATGTTGTTGAAGTGAAAAACACTACTAATTCATTCATATATGAAATTGAAGTCCATTCAATGTATTTGAATTCCATTTAGGAATATAAATTCAATTCCAATTTGACAATTGGATTAAAATTGAATTAAAGACAAATGGAATGCAAATTGGTGGAGAATGTAATAAAAATCTTCTTGTGAATATGGTGTTGGCAAAAATCATTTAGAATAACACAAATCCAAAAAGACACCTTTTAATGCTTCTTCATTTGGGAATGGATTAAACAATTCTACTTTGGAACTATTCAATGTACGACTTATGTAACCTAAAGTTGTCTTACCTAAACCAACTTCAATGAATCATCATCATTGGAATTAATTACTTGATAAACATGTGTCGAAGTTGCAATGGTGCTATGGTAGTTGAAACATTATTTGGTAGTAGCACCAATCCTTGTGAGGCCAAACATTGGCATGAAACAGTTTTCCTGCAATTCAATTGAAGTCTCATCCAATTGAAGGGCAATGGTTTATGCTATGATTTTGGGCATAGTTCATTTTCTTCACTATTCTCATCGTTGTCATGCTTTCTTTCCCATTGATCACAAACCATTGGAGTGTCTGGCAACAATCTTGGACATGCTTGGGAGCAATTGGTGGATCAATATGGTAACATGACTTTAGTTTGAAGATATTTCATTGGTTAGGATCTTAACACAACAATCTTGATGCATTGAGCAAGAGTCTGGTCAAGAAAATGCAGCTGAATCTTGTGCAATTACATGCCGTTAAGAATGCACAAAAGAAGAAGAAACATACCTATGCAACTTGTGAAGGTTGATAGATGTAATGCTAAGATTCAGAGAAGGAGAAGTACGGGTCAAAATGGAAAGAACCAGGCAAGAAGAAGGCATTGATTTGAATCTGGGAGGACCCCAACCAATTTGTGGGGTCCAAAGATGAAGCTGGAACAAGAGCAGGATGTTAAAGTGAGTGTGTGTGTATTTCTCATGGAGGTGATGAGAAGCACTGGAAGTGAGCAAGGCAAGATTTACAGATATATCATGTACCACAATTGAGACAGGATCTGTGGGGCCACATAATTTTTCCAATAAGGTAGAGGTTACACTATGTTCACAAGATACTCAAGTTGCACTAAGATTCACTTGAGTCTAAATTGATTGCTCCAAAAAGTGGCTTTTCCTTTGCAGTATGGCCCACACCATGACAAATGCCAAAATAGGAAAAACAATCAAAAACTAATTCCACTTAATACAAAACTTAGTATTCATAAGGCCACAATTTTCACTGTCACCAGTCTGAATCACCATCCTTATGTAGGTACACTGCATCCATAATCACTATGAGAGCAAAAACAAATGCATAATCACCGCCTGGGAACACAGTCACACCAAAAGTATCCTTCCCAACTGCCATGTTGAGAAGGGTAATTTCTCGTGTCATCTGTAGAATCAAAACCATAAAAATCACATTAATACACAATGAATGCCTTCATTACAACTCTTAATTACATCCTTAGTATACGGATTGCTCATGCAGAAAGAAAATTCTTCTGAATCAATGAATCCCAATGCTATTCCCATTGTTGCATCCTCAACAACATTTTCTCTGAAAAGCAAGAATAGAAGTCTTAATAGGGTTTTTAGAGGACACACTCTTTAGACACATCCAGAAAAATGTTGAAGATTGAGAAAATAATGGGTACCTGTGCAATGGGTTGTTGTCCAAAGTAAACCATCATATCTCTTTCAAAGAAGTTGCCAGCCAATTTGTAATCAGGCACACTCTCAGTAGTATTTGAGGCAAGGAAAATATCCATGGACGGCTTTAGCTGCACCAATGCTGATTTCTTCACAGTGCAAATCAAGTGCTCACTGTCGCCATGATACACATACCATGTATCATGTAAGGTCAAAATCTGCACCACAATAGCCCCCCAACAGACAAAACCCAACTTCCTTCATCAGCCAGGTTTTAGGGTTCTCAGCAGGAGCTTCCAGAGAGAAATTCATCATCTTCTTCCCAACATTCTTGCTTCATTTTGCTGTGGTACAAGCAAGTCCTCGTTTTAGGGTTCTTAGGATCATCCAGAAATTTCATCATCTTCTTCCAACATTCTTGCTGCATTTTGCTGCAGTACAAACAGTCCTGGATCTTGCCCTAAAGAATTAGGTCACCATGAAGAAGACAAAGCAAGAACTAGTCAGTTTTTCAACAGAGTTTTTTGTGTGTTGTGTAATTTGCTCACCTTCTTTTGCATGCGAAGAAGTTTGTTGCCTGCGGCATCCAAAAGATACCTTCTGTCACGAATACTGACCACTCTGCCACTCACTTTGAAGACTGTGTTTCCTGCGGCGTCGTTGATCGTCCAGTCCCCTTCACTGAGTGAGAGCACATGTTTCACGACTGCAAAAGAGGCAGGATGAGGCAGACAGTACTGCGGTCCCACCACTGGTGCAGGACCACCAGCAGTTCCACTTGGAGCTGGGTATAAGCCCCGACCATAAGAAGAAGCTTGCTGCGCGTTTGGAGGGTATCCCTGATATGAACCTTGCGCGTATGCAGGAGGGTAGCCCTGGTAATTTGAAGCCTGGTATAACGAATCTTGCGCATGTGGAGGAGGATAACCCTGGTAATTTGAAGCTTGGTATCCCTGATTCGAAACTTGCTCGTTGGGAGGATAGCCCTGGTAGCTGCCACTTTGATACGAAGCTTGCGGATTATAGGGAGCTGCGTTAGACACATCACTTGCATAATTCCCTTGGTAGCCCCCAGATGATGGGTAGCCGCGAGGAGGAGGGTAGCTCATGGTGAACCCTGCTCTCCGACTACTCCAGCTAAAAATGGGGACCGCAGATTGCGGTTACAGTAAACCCTCTGTTTCTTAGTCGAAGCTTGAAAGAAAATAAAAAATGCACTCAGATTGTACACCGTACTCAACCCTCCCCCCCACCAAAAATACACACACACAAACCCAAGCTGCAAAGATCAGCAACAACGTCGAGTAGAAAGGAGAAGACTAATAAGAACTTAGACTCTCGAGTTCAGAATTCATAAGTAAAGAAGATATCCGGAGTCCTGTCAACGAGAGGAAGAATTCTTGAGAACTAGTAGTCAAAGAGAGAGAGTCAGAGTGGTTGTAAAAAAAAGTTACTGAGCAGACGCTTTCCACATGGGGTCGGTATAGTACTACTAGAGCGGAGCTGAAACTACAAATTGCTGCAATCTAATAAAATTTGGGTTATGAGAGAAGTGTATTTATGCAGAAAACATGGAAATACTTGATGAGGAAAGGGCCGTGCTGGAGACTTAATGATAAATCACGCTTTTGCTTAATCAATCATGTGACAAAAGTATAGAAAGAGAGTTGAGTTTTTATGCTAACTGCTTGAGGGAGGGAAGGGAAGGGAAGGGAAGGGAGGAAGGATCGTGGTCGTGAGTCGACAAGCACGTGTTCTTCAAGTGGCAAGGGGAGTGGCTGAAAGAGCTTGAGAATCGAAGAGCTCATCGTCCGTCGTGGAGTGCGACTGACGCACGCAATTTCCAGGACGCGGTTACGAAGGAATGGCGTGTGCGTTGAAACTTGAGATCCGGAATTCTTGTGTTTGTTGTCACACATCAAAAGAGGAAAGATCGACGCAACTAGTGACATCGACCTTGCATCAGCATTCATAACTTATCCCACTTGGGATTTATTGGCCTTGCAAGGATACCTTAGCACCTTGGCCAATTCCACCCTAATTATATTATTTTCAAAAACCTTGAAAAAATTTCAAAAATTATTTCTTCCAATTCAAAAACTGTTTTTGAAGGAATATAGTGAATATTTAGAAATATTCCCATTTTTTGAAATGGATTTTTCAAAATCAATTAATTATTCGACGGACATGTGTTCAAATGGCCAAGGTACTATGGGTATTGTGTTTAGATTCATTATAGAATATATAGTAGATTCAGGGATATTGGCCCCTAGGTTATAAAAGGTCTATTTTTATATAAGGATTTTTGAAAGACAATATTTATTTATATAATTTTTTGGCTTGTGTTGAAACTTGAGATTAGTTACAGAGTTATAATATCTTGAAGGATTTTGGTTTCTTTTGGGCTAGAGGATTTTTTTGGAAGACTATATTGTTGCATGGTGAAATGTTTGAGTTTCCATAATTCTTGTTTTGCCTTAAGATACTTTTTTAATGTAAATGGCAAGGCCAAAGTGCAACACACCCCCTTGTTTATTTACTTGGACACACCTTCATTTTATGTGGGCTGGAGTGAACCAGCTCACTACCTACAATGGTTTTTTTAATTTTCAAGGTAGCCAAAGTGGTGATTATCATCCATCAGGATGATTTAGCCAAATTTGGCTACCAGCTAAATATGAATTAAAAAAACAAAAACGTCCTTCAATATTTTTGGTTACCTACTTTGAACCAGTATAGAAGTCTATCAATTTTTGTTACATTTTGGTTGAATTCTGGCTATTGAAAATATAAAGAAAAATTCATTTTAGTACTTTCATTTTTTTAATTTCTTGGTTTGGCTATATATATATAGCCAGCAAAAATAAAAGATGACAAGTGCACTAGAAATTTTTTTTTTTCAATTTTGTGATATTGCAAAAATGGTAAATTTCTTCCAAAAACAGAAAAAATAGTCAAATTTACTCTAGAAAGACAAAATTTTCCAAAATTTTCCCAAGAAGTCAACAATTATGTCAATATAAGTCCCTAAAAACAAACCTCTGACCGTCACCTTTCAACTCTCATGAAATCACTTTTTCATTGTATTCCTATCCCATACTTGACCATGCTAATTAACTATGCTCATGAGTGTTGGTTGGTCCTTGATTTCAAAAGGAACCCTTCAATCCTGATTTTTTAATTTATTTTTGTTTGGGATGAAAAAAACTTTGGTTCAATCTTGAGATTGGTTTTCTAAATTTATAAAAGCTGGAATTCAAGTCATTTACACACAAACAACTAGAGCCAATCTTGTTTTAGACTAACTCTAGTTTCATCTCCATTGCACACAACTAAACAATTTTTTTGGTGGTGTAATAGTAGTTTATTCCACTAGTGCGCATAGTTCAAGATAGCGATTATATACAACCAATCAAATGTAATAATTTGGTTAAAATATAGGGCCAAGCTTAAATATATATTTCTATAAAGTTGCATTTATCTACTAAAAAACTTGAAACTATTTAAAATGAAGCAACATCCTTGGTTCAAGTTTTAATTTAATATTTTATAAAAGATTTTTTTTTGTTTCAATGGCAAATTCCAACAAAGCTTAGAACCGTCATTTTAGAGATCTTAGAATTGACCTATAACCTAGACCTAAACTTGCCTAAATCCCAAAACCTACCAACATTCATAGTAACCAACATTGAACAATTCTCACTTTTTGGAACCTAGATTTGAGAAGGAAAGATAGAATATATGTAGATCTTGGATCGATGGTTTTCAAAATTGAACGATTGGTTGTGACTAGGGATAAAATCCCTTTGAGCCAAATAATAAAACTATATAGGTTTGAAATATGTACTATGAGATGACCAAGAAGGGACACCTTGGTTCCAACTAGTGAATTTAATAGGTTGGGTGCAATTGTGAGCCTCATAATTAATCACTTAATTGACTACCATAAGAATATTAAAAAATGGTAAAAATGATAAAGGTTAGTATTTTAAATATGTAGTGAACCTTTATATCATTTTTGGTTTTGCTTTTGTAATACAAGGTTACTTTTGGAAAAATGTGTTTGTGTGCATGTGTTGTGGGATGAAAGTTATGGGGGTTGATCTATGAGGATCTTACATTGTAAGGATGCTTACCATTACAACAATGTATGTTGTAGTTGGAATTGTTTTTAGTAATGCATAATCATATGATGTTGTAAATGTTATATATATATATGAGAGATCCTTCTGTGCATAGAATGTATATCGATATGATAATCAAGTCTAAGGCAAGGAATATGGGGTCTTGCATTAACTTTGTTGATACATGCATCTTAAAGAATGCAATTTATATAGTATTAAAAAATAATGGGGCAATTAGTATTTTGGAATGATTATAGACATAAGAAATCAATTTAAGAAAAATAAATCATACACATTTATGAATAGTTGTAGTGTAGTTATGAATAGTTGTAATATAGTTATAAGGTTGTATAGCCTCATTTATTAAGTGTGTTGTGCTAAGGTAGATGCAAAAGAAAGAACTTAATAGTTATTTCAATAAAATGAAAATGACATGAAGAAGTGAATAGTTAACAAACACACATAATCACACACAAAAAGCTAAGATCGTTTAAGCATGAAAATAAACAATCAAAGCACAACCATGTTTGTGAATTTTTTTTGGGGAGGTTTCCTAAAACTTCAACAATGTTTGAACTTTTGAGCACACCCAAACACTAGAAAACCCTTGAGAGCATTTACAAAACAAAATGCACATGGGAGGAAAAAAAAGATCCCTCACTAGCTAGCTTTTAAACCTTCGAAAATTTAAAAAAAAGGAGGTACTTAAAACCCCAAGGAAAAAATAATTCCTAAGAGCTCCCAAGACCCCAAGAAATTATTCAAAATAGGGGTACCTTTGACACCAAAGGTACCTTTTACAACTCTTAAAACAACCAAAAGTGCAAAACCATCGAGGGTATACTTGATGCAAAGGTTACCCTTTGCAAGTTAATAGTTCACAAGAAGAGAAAGTCAAAAGTTTGAAAGCTTCTAAAAGCTCTTGAAATATTTTGATTTTTTGAAACTCAATTCTTCATATTTGGAAGCATTGAGTTTAGTTTTTTTTTCCCTATCTTTTTTAGGTTCCTTGTGAACATTTTAACATCATAAAAGAAAAAAGTGAATTGAAATAACTCGACAATAGAAATTAAAGCATGAAAAGGAAAATAAAACAAAAAAAAAATGATTCAAGTCTTTTGAAGCTAACTTGGTGGTTGAGCTTTCCAAAATGTGGGGAATCTTATTGTTGCAACTTAATTTAACCATGTTTAGTCATGTTTATCCTTAGTGGATTAGTTTAGCTTCATTTGATTTAAATATCTTAGTTTAGTTTACTTCAACCTAAGTAGCCTAGTTTAGTCTAATTTAATCATGTTTAATTTTGTTTAGCCTAAGTAATATAATTTGGATTAATTTGATTTAATTTAAATTAATTTTGCTTAGTTTAACCTAAGTAACCTAATTTAACTTAATTTGACCTAAGTGACCTAATTCAATCTAATTTAACTTAAGTAATTTAGTTTAACTTAATTTAATTTAAGTTGCTTAGTTTAATTCAATTTAATTTAATTTAGCCTAATTCAGTTTAAGTAGTCCAATTTAACTTAAGTAATTTAATTTAACATAAATAATTTAGTTTAACCTAGTTTAACCAAAATGTCTTAGTTTAACTAAACAATTTAATTTATCTTAATTTAACACAATTTAACTTAATTTAGCCTAAATAGCCTTAAATTAACCTAGTCTACCAAGGTTGCTTTATGTTATATTAAATTAACATAGGATTGACCTATGGAGACCTAAGTTAGCTAGGCTAAAAAATGTTATTGTTTATAATTTTGTGGTAATTAATTTATTAAAAAAATGTTGTGGTGCAATAGTTAAAGATTTGAACCCTCAAATTGGAGGTGATTGGAAGTGAGAGGTTCAAATTCTCCCAATTGCAATCTAGATATTACCTAGCCTCTTAGTTTATGTGGCTATTTAACCTTGGTGTCTTTTCAGTTTAAATAGTTTACCTAGGTTAGATTTCCTAGGCTAGGTCACATAGGTGTCTTAGGCTAGGTTGCATGGGTTAGTTTACCTAGCCTTATTTAGGTAAATTTTGAATGCCACATGACATCACTCAACTAGACTATAAAATTTAATTTTTAAATTGCCACATGGCAACTCATAAATGGTCAATACATTTTTTGAATATATCTTAGGTTGCCATGTGGGAGCAATATTAAATCTCAACCAATGGATATGTCTTCCATGAGTGTGGTAAATATGACTATAGTAAAGAAGGGCATGGTTGCAAATGGCAATTATGGTTATTACCAAGGATATGTTTTACATCAAATATGATGGGGACATTTAATCATGTAATCATGCCCAATCATATATGGTGGTTAGAATTAAAAATGTAATTTATTTTTTATCCCTATATGTTATGTTTTGGTGTAGTGTACTTTACATTAATTAAGGGTTTGTGAAATAGATTTGGATAAAGGTAGGAGGGGATGAGGTGCCCTTTGGGGCTTATGGGGTGTGGGAACCTTGTTGGTTTCTCATTCCTATTTCCATTGTGCTTCCATTCTATTTTTTTAATGAAAATTTCATTTCCATTCTATGTATGTAATCTTGTGAGGATTCTAGGAGGACAAGATGAAGATAATGTACTTTTGGAAAATTGTAATACAAGGATATGGTAGTTTATGGACAAGGAGGGTTGTGTGTTTACTAGATCTCTACATTTCTTAGGTAATTTATTCTCTTTTTTTTTGTAAGTTATTTAGTTTAGTTTATTTGATGTAAAATAATATTGTATTTTTTAGTGTTCACTTAGTTCTTCTCCACTATATAGTTGGAGCATACCCGCTACATGGTAGTTGTAGTTAAGACAAGGGAAACATCAATCATGGAAGGTACACTTGGCAAAAAATAACATGAAGGTTATTGGTCCTTTAGACCATATTGTTGCAAAGGTATAAAGAGTAGGTTGGAAGATAATTATTTTCCTACCTTTGTTGTCAATTGTTAGAATTCTTTGTTTGATTTTTTAAAACTCATTTCCTAATTGTTTCTTGAAAAGCATAACTACCTTCCCTTTGGCAATCCCTTAAGACTTTTATTTTTGATGAGTTTTTTATTATTTTACTTGGTAGCCTTCATCTAAGTTTATTATAGGGTTGCCAAGTCCACAGTCATACATGAATTTCCTTCATTTTTTATCAATTGGGTATGCCCTCTTTGTTTGATTTGATAAACCTATGTGTCATGTTGGGTTTGTTTAACTTTTTCCCAATGTGATTTTGATGGGATCCATGTTTGACAACAACTTTTTATGTATTTTGTGGTTGAGATTTTTAAGGTGCCAATGCTATTGATGATTGACACTCTTTCAAAGCTCTAGACCTCAATACATTTTAGTTGTCTTTACATCATCTATGAGCTCTTTTTAAAATATTACTTTTTGGTCAGCCAAATTGTTGAACTTATCAATTTCATTATATTTGAAGACATCGATTCTAACTTTAAGCTTTTGCCTTGCACCATGTGTTTGATTATAAGAGGCTATTTGTGCATGATATAAAATGACAAGTGCAAGAAAGTGCCCATCTTACAATGGCTACTTTTGTTTCCACAATTGGGTTTTTAAAAAAAATGTAGACCATGATATGTGATTGAAGAGTTGAGAAATCAAGATTTTGCTCGTGAGATGTCTTTTTTTTAGAAGACTCTTAATGGAGGTTGGGAGGTTGCAAGATAGTTAAGGTCCAAAAAAATTGAGTGTTTAGAACAAGGAATAGACATTTAAAGTGGCATTTTATAATGTAATTGGTTGGTTATATGAACATTTATGGAAAATACATGCTTTTTCTTGACAGTTGTAAGAAAGTTATAAAGAATAGTTTGTAGTGCTTACATGTTTCTTTTCCATTCCACAAAATTTGATTGCAAGTTTAATTGCAAATGTAACATTCTAGAAAAAAACTAAACAAAGACCACTAATTATGGGATTGTTAAAGGGAAGCATTGGCACCTCATTTAAAATCATTGATCAGGCCATGGTAGGTTGTTTAATTTGATCCCTATCACAAAGTTGTTGAAATGCTTAATGTTTTTTTTCTACTTGGAAACTTACTTCATAAAATATGTTTATTTATCTTTTAATGTACTTAAGATGATACTTAACATAAGTAAATAGATCTTGAGATGCATGTAGTTGGTAATTTTTCCATGACAAAAGAAGAATGTGGTGGTGTTCATTTTTTAAATTAATAATACCTTTTCTGATTCATTGATTCCTATTATTAGGCCCAAATTAATTTAACGTATTGTGTTAGGTTGGAGAACTATTTTGTGAATTAGTAAGGAAGGGGTTTAAGTATGATAAGAATGAATATGAAAAGAAGATGAATTTTGAAAAGCAAACCTTTTACATTGTTTGTGATGTGGAGGCAACAAAGAATTTTCATTCATGGGAGGGCAAATCCCCAAAGTGAGTTCAAGAAGAGGGAAACTTGAAGTGGAGGTGGAAAAGTCATGGAAGGGGGCAAGGGAGGTAGTGGCAACAGTTCAAGGGAGGTGTTTTTATGAAGAGGTCTACTCAAGGCAAGAGGAATAGGTTTAAAGGCCAGTAATTAAAAAGGTTTGAAAAATAGATAGGGACGAAATAGGTAGAGTAAGAAAATATAAAAATAGGACGGAGAAGATGGAGGAAGGTTTTTTCATATACCTCTTCTTGTTTTGTTGTTAATTTTTGTTTTTTGAGAGGTTTTTGAACTTCTATTTTCCCTGAACTTGAGGTCAATTTCGTGCAAGGTTTGAGGCATGAGAGATTATTTTCTTTTTAGAAATACATTCTAGAAATAAATGCTAGTGAAAATTAGGACAAGCTAGCATTGAGAAGATGATGGAATGATTTGAGGAGCTTAAAAAAGTAGGAGGGGAAAATACCATTTTTTGGGAAGTTTTATGTATTTTTTTGAAAAAATATTAAAATCCTAAAAGTTGAAGCAATGAAAGTTGTGAACCATTATGTGTGTGTCAAAATTGTGCCAAAGTATAATATTAGAAGGGATTGGATGTGTGTGCATGCGCATGTTGTCTTGACAAATGGTGGTGTTGTTTAATAATTATAAGAGAATGAAAGTGTGGGTAGAGATTTAGAGTTGCATATTGATTGTGGTGCTTGTTGTTTAGAATATTGTAATAAGTGTGTACATGTAAGATTTAAAGGGTGTGGACTATCTTGATTTGTCAAAATTGTTGTTTAATGGTTGGTATCTATGTGATGTTTTAAAGTCATTTTTGTGTCATTTGATTATTGTCCAAAAAGGGGCAACAAAAAGGGTGTAGATAAAGGCAAAAGGAAGGTATACAAAGAAGGACAAACCATAGGTACCTCTAGGTAAAACCCCTCACCTTTCATCCCATCAGCTCTTGGAGGGTTTTCTTTCTTTCTTAATTGTGCGAATCCAATGAGAGAAATAAGGAAGGGGAAAGAGAGTACAAATTCAACAAGGAATTATCTGTAACAATCCTAGATGTTTTTTGAAAAGTGAAAGGATGACCCATGAATAGGATGTTAAAGGCATGGTAATTTTACACTTAATACCTAGAACCATTTCAAATACCATCACCCCACTCAAGTAACACATCACATTTGTTTCATTGAGAGAAGATGACATTCCTAGTTGGATGTGAGGACCAAAGATGACATTCTTTGATTTTCATTGGTGTCACACAATTTCCTACACATGTGGTGCAATAAGTCTCTCCTTTGTTTGAGTTTCTATTGTAGACTGCACAAATACCCTCACATTTTGAGCATCCATGTTGTCAACGAATTATATTATGAACATTATATGTACCCCCACATAATTGAATATGCAAATGTAACACATTTTGCAAAACATGTTTGCCACCTATTTTGGGTCCCCAAACCCTAACCCAGGACAGGGTTGGGTTATGGTTTAGGGTCCTGGGTTAGGGTTTGGGGAGCACAATTATCCCTGGTCTGACTTCACCTGAGTTGCCATCCCCTATCCTCCAATAAAAAAATGGGGTAAACATGATACAGAACTAGTACAGCCACATTGATAGGGAGTCCAACTTCATTCAACCTTGGGAGAGTGAGGTAGGTGACATCAGTTGCTGCCCAAGCGAAACTGGAGAGGAGTTATAGAAACTGACAACCCACCAGCCGATTCTAAAAACGTGTCCTAAATGTGCTGACAGACGTCCTTGCCACCAGGCTTTCAAATCGAAACCCTATTGTCCTTCTTTCCTACAGGGTGTAATCCTTCTAACTCATGACAAAAACACTTAATAGCTTTTCAGACCAAAGTGTAATAGAGTTATCCGTAAAGTAAGAAAAACACAGCACCACAACCTTGAGTTTGGTCATACACAGGGTGAGATTTTTTAACAAACCTGCAAAAGAGTACATTGGCATTCAACAGGGGATGAAACTCAGAAAACCATCAATTTTGGTGATAAACTGAGTTTCATCATGTCTTTCCTTTCTCCTGAGCGCCTCCACTGCTGCTACATTTATATTTTCACTGCTCGTAAATGTACAACCACTATGATTAGTCTCGAACCCCGTGCATTAACTGCTGAGTTTCAGCAATTTCATACTGAGATTTAATAAAATGTCTTTACTTTGCTAATACCACTGAAAGTGGGGATAGGGGGTGAAGGGAGGCCCAACGACAGGGTTACTTTACGGATAACTTTAATATCCCTCCAATTCATCTTCAAAGGGCACTTCAAAGAAGGGTTTTTTGAAAAACAACTCAATCTTGATTTTTTTAAAGGCAAAATTTTTAATGATTTTTCCATTTTGTAAAACAGAAAATCTTGATTAAAAAAATCATTTTCACTTTGATGGGCGAGGTTGTCTGTCAACAGTGTTTGTTTCCCCTTCAATTTATTTTATGATGTAGCAACAATGGCAATCATCTACAAGAGCAATTAGCCAAATTTGGCTTTTTAAGTCAGGGAGGAAATAGAAAAATTTAAGAATCTTGCTATGGTGACCTGCTAGAACCTACTTTGTAAATATGGTGATTTCAGAAAAAAAAATTTGAAATCTGGAGACTTTGTGCATTTTCTTCACAAAAATCCTTTGCATGAGTCTCATTGGATTTTTGTTCCGTCATCAAGTGGTAATTGATGGTAAAAATTATTCACCCAAAAAAAACACTGGTTTTCAATAACCCTTCAATAGACAGTAAAGGACTGGAAGAATTTTTACAGTGTATCTGGAGGGTACTTACCCAGTAAAATTTAAAGGATGGCACCTCATGCATAAGGTTTTTTTTTTTTTTTTTGCATAAGGTTCCTCATTTTTCAAGGAACCTTATGCATAAGGTGCCTCCTCTCCTTCTCAAGTGAATAGGCTGTTTACAGTTCTACCAGATTTTTGTGTCAGAGAAGGACCTTCAATGGGACCGTTATGGCAATTCAGGTCCCATGCACTTAGCACCCGCCTCATGCCAGCATCTCATTCCCAGAATGGCCCTGTTCTTGGTCCTCACCCTATAGATTAGGTTGATCCTTACCCTACACATTAGGTCAGGAAGCCAAGTGAAGCCTTTCAGGACAGAGGTAAGGACTAAGTAGTGTACATGTATGCATGCAACTAGCACCTACAAATGACACCTTCATTTTTCTGATTGTAGTCTCTAATGGCTATGTCCAATTTGGTAAATGTTGAGTGTGAACTTGGAGGCCCTTATATCCTAGGAAAAATATTCATAATGTCTAGTAACAACAAAAGGAAAAATTGGGATTTTCACCAGCCAAAAATTGGAAATTTTCTGTTGCAAATTCATTGAATATTTCAAAAAAAACCAGATTTCAATAAATGATTGAAGTATGAAGCCACAAATATGTAAGGATGTTCAAGTTTTTCCTTTCATGTATAATTAGTACACAAATTTGCTAAACTGTCTAATGGATGATCACCATCTTTTGGGTATATCACAAAATTGCAAATAATAACATTAATAATAATAATGATAATAAAAATAAGAAAAATAAAATAAAAATCACCAGTGTAGGTGCCAATGCTGAAATCATAATTCAAAATTTCTGAAATCATGATTCAAAGTTTCTGAAATCATGTGGCATGATGCTCAGCCCTTCAATCATGATCACTTTGAGGCAGTCATTATAATAGACAATAAACACTTCTGGTTGTGAATCTGCAGGTAACTGGCTCTGGTATGGGCAAAAGTAACCAGGGACTGCATGTTTGGGGGAAGAAAAGTGCAAACATAGAAAGAGTTTTGACCAGATTTGTAAGGACCTGTTGTGGGTTTTGGGTTTAGGGTCTGAGTTTGAAACCCTGCACCATCCATTGGAAATCCCTTCTGGGGCCGGTACCCAATTTGGTGCATAAGGACCACCAGTTCTGGTTCTGATTAGTAAGAACTGGATCTAAACTGGGATTGATTTTCATAACTGGCATTGTAATTGAAACTGGAATTTTCTTAGCTTTTTTTTTTGTAAGAACCGGTGTGAAACCACAACTAGGATAACAAGGACTGGAACTGGCAGTTAACCGCCGGTTCCAGTTTTGATTAGTAAGAATGGAACCAATACTCATTTTCAGAAGCAGAACCAGTATTTAGCTTTTAGCAGATCCGGACCCAGAGTCACATTCTGGATTCTATTTATGCGTGCAACCAAAACTGGAGCTGAGAAAATTCCAATTGATGAAACTTTGTCAATCATAAATAAATCAAAGCACCCAAAAAAGGGGAATAAGAGAAACTAAATGGAAGGACCCAAGTCCAAGAAGACAAAAGAACCATGTAAGAGGTAGAACCTAAAGGCAAACATCAAGTTCTCAAAACCCCACCTATTATGAAAAGCATATCAAATAAGGAAAGGGGAGGACCTGTTGAAAGGATGTCTAGCCTAAAAGAACCCTCACCTCCTACAATAGCACATCTCAAAATATAGATCACTTGCGCATGTTGTAATGTCATCAACACCTTCTATTTATAAAATGCGCACAAAACTAAGAAAGGAGAGCCTTCAATGCCCTTTCCTCCTCACACCATGTTGGCACATTGATAAAAAAACATGTCTACCTCATGATGAAAACATTTGAAAACTTGTATAACTAAATAGAGAAATGTTTTTGCAAGAATTGATTGTAATAAAGACCATCTTTCACCGAAATCGCGATTATCACAACAACCTCACAAGAAAAAGTAGCCCACAAAATCAAATCAACTCGAATGTGATCAACAATGACAAAGTTTGCCAATGTGTGAACATCATCAACTAATAGCACAATGTCAATTCAACAACGCAAAACTACATGACAAAAAACGAAAAAATATAAATTTGCTCCCACAAAACATGAAATCTCACATCTCTCACATTTGTTTCTAGAATTGGAATTGGGGTTCTTCACAAGTATAAAGAACTGCCCAACACTGGTTATGAATTATGACTTGGTTGTGAACTCACCTTTGGTTCCCCTTGGCAACCTATCTTGTAGATCCTTGTACTATGTATCATAGATAGAGTAGGTAGAAGAATGTAGGTGTTCACTATGTAGGAAAGTAACTAGGTTAATGCACTTTGTGGATGATGCATGTGGATAGTTAGTACATTGCCAACCATTTTGGTTAACCAGGGGACAGGAATACAACAAATAAAGTATCTCTGGTTCCCATATGATCCATCCACCCTGCATGTGGAATTAGTGCATGCATGATGCTTGGGCCCCCCCCCATAGTGGGAGTTTCTAAAAGTGAGATATTCTTTTGGAACAGGGGCCCCCAAAAGTTATAGAAAGTCTTTCTTCTTCTTCTATCATTCCTCTATCCTACTACTAATAAGTGAGACAATTTTTGTTGACTGCAGGTCTGATGGACACCATGAGTCTACTACCAGCATTGAGCCCACCAACTCACACATACAATTGGTTTGCTACTGGAAATAAGTGGAGTCAAACTTTGGACTCATGTCTTTTGTTTTGCAGTTTTTGTGGGTTCTCTTTTGCTGGCCTTCCCTTGGTAGGCAAGGATATTGTGTCTAGATTCACTATAGACTATATAGTAGCTTAAGAGATTTTGGTCCCTAGGTAATTATAGGTCTAATTTTATATGAGGATTTTTGAAAGATGATACTTTTGGCTTGTGTTCAAACTTGAGATTAGTTATAGAGTAATAATATCTTGAAGGATTTTGGTTTCTTTTTGAGGATTTTTGAAATATTTGAGTTTGCATAATTATTCTTTTGGCTTAAGATAGATACCTTTTAATGTAAATGGCAAGGCCACGGTGTGTGACACCCCTTGTTTCCTGTTGCCCTCTAGATTTCTTGGTTCACAAGTAAAAATCAGAGCCGCTGGTTGTGGGGCATTTTCATTTTTGTTGATAACCTGTTAGTTTTGGTTTTTTTGAAAATTTAAAATCGAAGAACCATCCAGTTTTGTGGAAAAACATGAGAAATGAAAAAACCTCTGGGCTAGGGTTATTTCGAAAACTCAAAGAACATGTGGTTTTCATGAAAGAAGCAGCAAAGAACTGTGCATTTCTGGGCAGTTTCTTTCATTACTTTCTTTGGGGAGGGAGGGAGGGGGGTCGGGGGATGACAGTTATACATCAGAACCGGTTCTCTGCTTTTCTGAGAATAGTGGTTATGTGCAGAGTAAAACCCATGGCAACCGGTTTTACTGGAATAGGGGCCCATGTGAGGGAGAAAAAGAAAAAGAAAAGGGTGTTACAAAGAATGGAATGCCTACTCCAGTAGGTGTTCTGTTTTCTGAACCGCCTTCCCAACAGTTGAGTGAAATTATGTTGTGTAATTACCCTTCACATAAACTAGAAAAATCAGACCAGGTTTTTATAAAACGAAAGAACTGCCGTATCCAAGTAGAGTACCTACAACAGTTATGGGCGGGGCCACATTTGGAGGTAAGACACAGCTAAGTCAGACTTAGAAAAGTTACATTTAATCTTGTGTCTACACATGCAGAGGTAGCTACCTCCAAATCCTATGTGGATGTCTATGTGACAGGGGAAGTTAACTTAGAGGTAAATTGCTACCTCTGAATCTACAAAAATCTTAGACTTTTCCTCAAAAATTCAGAGGTAATTAACTTCTCAATGAGCGTCCAAATAAGTCAACACTAATTTAACGTTTTTTGCCTATGGCTTTTGCACATTTCAAAAATTTGTTGCTTGAGAAGCAATGTAATGTTTGCCCAAATGCAGCAACATTTATTATTATCATTATTATTATTAGGTGATGGCTGGCATTCTTCTAGACGTTAAGGGAAAAATGGGCTACCTCCAAGTGTGGCCCCTACTTTAATGGGTAATGGCACAAGTTGAATGATGACAGGTATGGGTCACAAGTCACAACTTTAAAGCCCTGGTAGTTCATTTTTTAAGGCCCATCTTCCCACAGTTTGGGTCCCTTTAACCCTGGTTATTTTAGAGGCTATACTATTACAACAACCACAAATACATGATAACCCTGTACTTGGTTTTGTTTGACACATTTTAGGCTAATATTAAGAACATGAGGGCTGTATGAGACATGGAATGGACTCTTCTTGGAAAACTTAGGAACAAGGGACAACAATGGGAACAAAAGAAATGATTGGAAAAACCAAAGGATGACCACCAAACGGAGCAAAGTGAACCCGTGTGCAAACAGAATGAGTGAAACAAAAAGAATTGGAAGCTTTGGAAAAGGCTCTGAATCTGGCGGGTGCACTGGGTTTGTTTGACTGTTGACCATACCTAAGTTGTGTGTGTTGTTGCACGTTTATTTTATTTGTCTGATAGAGTTTTAATTACATAACCATCCCTCGTGAGAATCTCCACACTCTGGTTGGATGTCAGGTCATGAGTTAAAACCCATAACCTTAATAGCAACATACATACTAGTGGAGGGTATGACTGAGGGCACTCGTTGGCCCAATGATTCTGTAATCCTTCCCTGCATGGATGAAACTTTCATACTCACTCACTGTATGGATGAAAAGAGGGCATCTCAATTCTTGTGAGGGATGGTTACCTCTGATAACTGGCTCAAGCGCACAGTTTACCATGAATAGCCTATCGACACTACTCCCCTTCGTGAACTATTCAAAGTAACCTGCGCACTCTCCCTGGTTACCTAGTTCATATGTACATATATACCTGCCTCTATTTGGGGCATGGTCGAACCAACTAACCACTCATAGCATGGTCCAACTCTAGTTTCTTTGCTAGATTATGAACTCAACCTGCTTGCTTTGAAGTTTAAAAGATCAACAAGACAAAGGCCGGGCGACCCAGGTTACCTACACACTTGATTGTACAATTTCCCCTTACTAGATGAACCCAAATGGTACTTGGTTTTAGGTAGATTGTGTTGTTTAATAAAAGGCAGTGAGGCTCAGGAGGCCCCAGTTATACACCTGCTTATTGCATCAATCAATCAAAATAGGGGAAAAGAACAAGCAAAACATGCCCAAACCAAAACAAAAAAACGAAAGCAAAAGTGTGAACATGAACCTGTTGTTGTAGGAAACCCCACACCCCCCATAATTTCTAAGCTGGGGTCAAAGAGCATAATTTCTAACCTTGGCCTCACATGAGGAGGGTAGCATGCGCAATTGTAAACAACACCCCAGAGCACGAAAAAAATCTTGTTGAAACCGGACCCACATCTTAAGGTGTACATCTCACATAGGATAAGGTTCTCTGGAGCCTGTTAAACGTGTGCACATGTGTAAAAAGGCAGGAGGGGCGAGCAGTTTGAGCTAAGCTTAGCTTAGCTCGCCAGTTCTCGCCCCATGTCCTCACAAGTACCTATGCTTCTTCTTCAATCAATCACATTATTATCGGGTGCCATGGATGTGGCAAGTCCACAAAGTTCCTCAGGCAACATACCTACGTATCGGAAGTCTCGTGCCCATTGACAAGCACTGAAACGAACAATGCTTTCTAAAGGCATGTATGTTTAGGTGTGGCCGGGCGGCTATCCTATGCCTGATTCCCATCCAATCTGTTGACCTTACAAGCATGGTCGTTTTTTTCGACTTTTTAATTATGCAGAATTGCCCCCCACCCCTTGCCAAATGTGTGGCTGGCCAATTCTGCAACGTTCCCAAGTGTTGCTCTTGGGTTCCCCGGCGTTCTCTAACCTTTAAGGCCAGGGAGCAGGTCATTAATGGCGCATTCTGCCAGGTAATGTGAGCCTGGGATACTCTTGAGTCTCTAGTACTTAATGGTCCATTAATACATATTTGTGGAATGTAAAGGTCCTGTGCCTGCGGATTTCGAAGATTGTTAAACGGCAGAATCAGCTGCCACTGTCAATTCTGAAAAATTGTGTTTCACTTTTGTAAAGGCAGATTTTCAAGTTGTCTTAAATGGAAGAATTGGCTGCTATTGTCGGTTCTGAAATGTTACTCATGCAAATATGACCAATCTGTGCTTGTGTAATGACCTCAGTATGAACCTATACGCATGAGGAAGGATGCAGCTTAGGGGACATATTCTGCCTCAGATTGTCCCTAGGACAAGGCCTATGAACCCTTTGGCATAAGGAAGCACATGCATTATTAGGGGACACATTCTGCATCAGATTGTATTCTAGGATGAGACCTAGAGTGACTCATTAGAATTTAGCGGGCAGAATGCAGCCCGCATAAGGCATGCTCCCTTGTACTTGAGGTTCACTTGAGTTCCCAAGGTGCAGAATGTGCCGAAACCCCCCTCTAAGGTATATTCCCTTGTACGTTAGGTTCACTTGAGTTCCCAAGGTGCAGAATGTACCCAAACCCCTCTCTAAGGCACATTCCCTTGTACTTGAGGTTCCCTTGAGTTCCCAAGCTGCAGAATGTGGCCAAACTGCCCTTCTAAGGCACTTTCCCTCACACTTGAGGTGCACTTGAGTTCTCAAGCTACAGAATGTGGCCAAACCCCTCTTCTAAGGCACGTTCCCTCATACTTTAGGTTCACATGAGTTCCCAAAGTGGGTACTCAATAAGCAAATTGGGTTGTCTTGGAAAAAGTGGGATATCCAAACGTCAGACCAGGCGGCGCTCGTTCCCAGTACCAACGAAGTCCAAAAGTCGTACCTCTGTTTGTGGCCTGCTCAGTAGGTAGTCAGTAGGTAGGGAGGTAGGTAGGAAGTCGGGAGCTCGGGAGTCCGGAACGCTTGTATGTATTGACGGCGTGCTGTTCTGCTGCTGTGCTCTGCGACGCTCTCGTCTTCTTCTTCTTCTTCACAGGCAATGCCCGCATCACTCGACAAACGTCTCTGCCATTTAGAGCTTCGCATGCATTGAAGCCGGAACTGTGGCGCCGCGGCGTTCGTTTTCAAGGTGATTTTCTTCTTCTTCTTCGTCTTCTTGTTTTTTCTTCGGTTTTTTGTTTTCAACTGTCTCTCTGAAATCATCATCTTCGTTTGAAACCGATGTGCAATGGTGTGGAGATTCTCTTTTTTCCTGGTCCTTATCAGGTTGGTTTCAGGGGAGGAAAGAGAGACTCCAAGGGCTGTGTCTGTGGAAAATAGTGTTCATTATCGTATCTGTGGATGTTTGTGCCTGACTTCCTCCGGATTTTCCGGAAATATGTTTCTCTGGTCGCTTTAAGGTTAAGGTTTTTGTTCTGTTTTGTTTTTGTTTTTGTTTTGTGGAAAAACTCGCAAGGTTGCCGAAAGGTAATGTTTCTTGGAGTCGAATGCCGGTCTCGTCAGGGTTTTTTTCTGCTTTTTGAAAATGTTTTCTCCTCCCTGTTTTTGCTTCAAATTGCTCTATTATGGAGAAGTTCCAGGGCTAACGAACGAACGAGGGAAATAAGTAAGTGCATGGGGTCAAGTCGTAATCCACGGCGATTTGCCTTTGCTTCCTCCTTGTTTCTTGATATTCGCCCCTTCTTTTTCTCAGCTTGCTTTGAAAGCAAGTGCTTCATGTCTTATGATTCTTCTAGCTTTATTAAAAAGTGATTGTCGCCTTCAGGTTTGCAAGCAAGAGGTCCGCACAGAGACTACGGAAGACGCGGCTGTAGGCGATTGTAGCGGCTACGGGCTGTTAGCACAGCACCTTGAGCGTTGAGATCAAGGTTCTCCCTGCTTGCTTTAGGGCCTAGTTTTTCTGGTTACCTATTTCGGTTCTGAGGCTTCTTGTGAAATTTGCATGAGGGGGACCAGGAAGGGAGTAGAATAGTAGTGTTGTTGACACTGTAACCTTTTTTGGAAGGTAATCTCGCATATATGCTTCCGTCTCTGCTATCATGCTTCCGTCTCAACTTTGCATCCCGAGATACGTCAATATCTATAGAAGGAAAGTAGAGAGTATGTGCAGTTGCGGAACGCAGTCGTCGATGTTGTGGCTCTTAGTCCCCTCATGCTCTCTGTTCTGCAAGGTACACTTACTCTTCGTAATCCGCCTCTTAACCTCCTCCTCCTCGTCACCTTCCTCTGAGAGAGAGTGTGTTCTAGGTAGTGTCAGTAAGTTGCTGAAGAATTTCTTTCTCTGCGATTCTTGAAAGTTTTCATTCTCAGGGAAGCCTGTTTTTGTATTTGCAGACAACTCAAAATCCCTCTTGCTTTTATTTCTGAAGCTGTGACTGTAGAGACCCCTGTAGCTTGAAAAGTTTGGCATGAAGTCAAAGGACTCAATCCCTGGTAGCTGTACATCTTTCTTTGTAGTTGTGATCTCATGAAAAGCCCAGAAAATTGTGTGATCTTGACGTCTCTGACATCCCTTTCTCAGGTTGTTCTGGGAAAACAATGTAGAGTGTGTTACAGAGCCTGTCCTTGTGTCATGGTGTCAAAACCATTTCTTTTGTCACAATATTGATACTGTGTGTAGCAGATTTTCCAAGGTTCAAGCAGAGAGCCTGTTCACAAGAGTGGGTAAGTATGGAGATGGACTTGAGATCTCCAGGCACAGATGTCAATGTTGTGTACCTGTCAAGCTATCTAGGGAAAGGGGAAGCCTTTGGTCATCGTTGTGACTCGACTTGTCAAGTCGAGCATGTTTGGGCCAACCTCTACTGCTGTAGGTCAACAAATGTGACACATATTTGTGACAAAAATTGCAACCAGCGTGTTATGTATGACAGTTTCAACAGTCTCTGTTGTGTTAGTGGAAAGCTCCTTCCATTGACATCAGGGGAGCAGGAAGCAATTGAAGGAGTTAAAAGAAAACGGGCGGCTAAAGGTTCTGAGTCCTCTTTGTATAAACGGCGCCGAGAAAGCCATTGCAACCCTTCTTCCATATATGCATCCCAATATCAAAGGACCCTTCCAGTGTCCAGTCCAATTGGCTGCAGCGAGAACTATATGGACACACAATGATTCAAGTATGTTAACCAGAACCTGAGTTCATGTTTGGATTTCCAAGAACTTGTAGGCTGATATCATATGTTTGGGTGAAGTAAACAGCTATGCTATCATATCATAACATTGGCTGAAGATGGTATTTCATCCTAGGTTCAGGACTTGTTCCTAATGTCTGTTTTCAGCAACCTTAAGATTCATGCTGTTGTGAAACAATTCAACAAATTCTGTGGTAAACTTCAGCAGCTTTTTTTGTGTTGGAGTTTCTCCTATAGGAAACACAACAAGGCAGGTGCTGAACTTTAGGTTTAGAGTTGCATATGCCAAGTAGCAATCACAGCAAGGCAGGTGCTGAACTTTAGGTTTAGAGTTACATACACCAAGTAGGTTGTTGTGAACATCATGCAATCTCTATTTTCCCTGTGAGCCTTCAGAGTGTGCTTGTAGGTCTGTGGGGGCTGTTACAGTATCTTGCGCTGGCTTGAATATTTTGTTATCTCTCTTTCTATTTCAACAGCTCCAGGTGTTGGAATTCTAAATATGTAGCATGATGGACCATCACTGGTTTTTATCAGGACACCACGGGAAATTTACTAATTAGTGCCTAAGTGTGTTGCAGATATGCGATGTGCTGTTCACGTAACAGAATTCAAACTTAACTTCTGAGCACTGGGAGCATGCTCAAACTGTAGGAGAAATTTGTCAACTGAAACAGATGGCAGGTGGTAAAAGTGCACCTCTTTACAACAAGGTGGCAAACTGCAGGAGTTTTATTTTTGGCTAGTAGTGCAGGTACACACTGGCATTGTGTCAAGAGATGCCAGAGTATGAAAGACTCTTAGAACACATTTCCGGTAATCACCTTGCAAAACATGGTTCTTTCAATTTTACCATCAGAGGACGTCTGCTAGCAGCACCAAAAAATGGTGTCAACATGGTTCGTCATCTACAACCAGTGATTGAACACTGGGAATATTCATTTGACAAAATGGCAGGTTCATTCTGGGAATTTTGAATTTTGTCTGGATTCTTGAATCCAAGCAACAGGTGTGCTCTTTTCCTCTAAATCTTTGCCCAAACTTTTTCGCAGCTGAAATTTTATCTTCAACAAGATGGAGTTAAAACTACATTGTTTTTTTTAATCATTGTCAAGTCGAATGAATCTTCAAAATTTGTCATGTCCGCAAACTTTTGAATTCATATAGAGAGTCTTCAGAGTCTATCCACAGGTGATCTTAAGTTTCTGACCTAAAACCCTATCGTAAATCGGGGAAGCAAATACACTTATTGGCTCCTACACTCTTGTCTCCATGATAAGCAAGATATCTGATGGCACATGTGGATGGTTTGGATGGTTCCAACATGAAATCTATTTAGCTCATTCCCAAATAAAGAGTAAAGGAAAAGTGTCTTTGGATTTATGTCCTGTTAGAAGTCTTTTTTGCAACATCATATTCATGAATCAATTTTCAATACCTTCTTCACCAATATGCATCCCATTTCCTTTCAGTTGAATGTAATTCAATTGAATTTTAATCTAATTGTTGAATTGAATTCAATATATTTAAATTAAATTTAGGAATTTAAATTGAATTCAAATTAAATTCAAGTTGCATGCCATGTTATTCAATATTTTGATTCAACTGAAACTTACTTTTCACAAAATCAATTCATTTTTTTCATCAATTGATCAGTTATCATCATCGATAGTGGAACTAAACATAAAATTTTGTTAAATATTCTAAAATATTTTATCTTTTGTGTGAAATCTCAAAAATAGAATGTTTATTTGAAAAGGAGATTTTGATCTTGCCACAATGCTGTGGCATTCAAATTGAGCCTACCAAACCATTTCTTTCGATAGTAAGGATGGCAATGATATGAAAAACATAGCTATACAACATGTTTCTTTATAAGATTTTTGAAAGACTTTTAAAAAAAAACCTTATGACTTTATTTATGAACTTTTCCACCCAACCTTAGGATAGGACAAGTTACTACAAACTTCATGATTTAACTTTGAACTTTGACTCATGCAAATGATACCTCCCCATATCACATGGACAAAGTCATCATCCCAAGCAAATGTAATATTATTTAATTTCACAGCCCAAGGCCACCATCCCAAGTAAATGTGTCCTCCATAACTTTTGAGGTGAAAATCACATGCAATGAGAAAATTTAACTATATTTAAAATGTTTCATAAAATTCCAAAAATTAATTACATGAAAAACAAATGCCTTAAATAAAAATAACTTGACCAAACGTTGATTCCAACAATATGAAACTCACATTTATAGATATCAATAGTCTTCAGTTAATGGTAAGGAATATAAAGTGATTGCTTTGTGAAAATCCTTGCCATACAAGCTAGGTAAATAACCTAGTTTTTTTTAAAAATCTTGTGACATTGCCAAATTGGTGATCATCTACAATATAATTAGCCAAATTTGGCTATAAAATAGATATGAAAATAAATTTCTTAAAGAACTTTTCTATATCATGGCTACATGTGAGAACCTATTGAAAACATTTGATGATTTGGAAATTTTTTAAAAAAAACATTTGATGAATAAGGGCCATTATTTTCATAGTGTCTTGAAATGAACCAACACCACAAGTGAAAATTTGTCTAAATTTAGCTGGAAAACATTCTATGTAAAGAGTTAAAACACTTGGTGGCTACTTGGTAGGTAGACGCACTTGAATGGTTAATGCGTAGTTAACCACCATGGTTAGTAATGGGATAAGCAAGATAATGAAGATTTGTTTTCTACTCACGTACCATTCATCCTACATGTATGATGGTCAATGTTGGTTCACAATAACCTAGGTTATCAAAGAAGTTCTTTGAGATACATAATCCTGGTTTTGAAAAATAAAAATATTGGATTTGATATGTAAAGACCAATGTTGGGTCAACATCGAAAATATTTCATGGGCATCATTCAAATATCACTCGAATATTCTTATTTGAACTTTTTAGGGTATCATTTTGAATGATACCTTGATTGAAAACTTGATCACCAATTCTCACTTGTGTGAAAACCAAATGGTTAGAAATGGTTCAAGGACATGAATTAAAATATTGATACTTGAATGAAATAAAACCTTATTACACAAGTCAAGTTCTTAGGGTACCATGTACAATGTTTAATACACAAGGTTTGAAAGTAATTATAATAGTCGTACTAATAGGAACACTGAAAATATATGTAACAACAATAAAGGCGCTCCAAATATATATATATAATTTAATTTACCCTAAAAATTGATGGTTTTAAAATTTTCATCCCTTGTTGAATGTTAATGTATTATTTTGCAGGAGTTTATGATAATCGACATTGTGCAAATCAATTCAATTTTTTTCAAATAAAGTGAAAATCAAAACCTTTTGTAAATTATTTTGTGAAAACCAAATCTAGTGGGTATCAAGAAAAATTGATACCTGTCCAACATTGGAAAAAACTTACTTCAAATCATTTAATGTAATTGGAGGTCACCTTATTTAATGTAACTTCTCATTTGTTTGGGGTGGATTTTTTTTTTTGTACGAGCCAACATTTCATTTTTTGAAACGCTTGCCTTTCTTTTTCTTAAAATCATGTGATATATAATAGGTATATGAGAATTTTTTTAAAAAATCAAAACAAGTTTGTACACTTATTCAACCCCTCAATAGTGGGCTTATTAAATTCAAGCATGCACTTGACATCACATTGCATGGGCCTTTATTTTGACAAAGTTTTGCTACCTCAAGATGTAATCATACGCATAATCACAATCCTCAAATAATCAAAACACCAATTATAATATATAATCACAATTTTTCAAAAAAATTAAGAATGAATCAAATAACATTTCATAAAATTATTTCAGTATTTGGGATAGTGCGACAATTCATTGTTGAATATTGATTAATTTTGTAAAAATTCAACTCAACATTCATTTTTAGATTATTTTTATATTTGACAAAGGTTGACTATTAATTAATTATAATGTGATGCCAATTGCACTTTCATGAAGTTAAAAATAATGGGTGATTCTCAAATGATCACCTAATTTTCAACTTAGTTATGAACTTGATTTTCATTATGAAAATCGGAGAACCAGTTGGCACCATTACATGTGAGAACAAAAGTGAAAATCAACTTCAAGTTCTCACATCAACAAAAACTAATTCTTTAAAAAAAAAATTGGAAAACCATATAAGTTCTCTCATAAAACCTACATCATGTTTTTAGTGACATGCGCCAAATTAGGGTTCCTAAATAATAGTCACACATGTTAGGAGGCGAAGGTGTTATTTAAGGTTAAGAAAACAATTATTATTATTTTTATTTTTATTTCCCAAGTGTGTTGTTTTTTTAAAAAAAAAGTGTTTTGTATGTTTATATTTTTCTCTTCTTACATTGTTGTTACTATTCTTCTTATGTTGTTGTTATTGCCCTTTTTGTGTTGATGTTCTTGTCGCATTGGTGTTGTCATTCTTTTTGCATGCCCCTACTCCTTTTATCATGTGGTGTTGTTATTTTTCTTGCATTAGTGTTTTTATTACATTGGTGTTATTGCTTTTCTCGTGTGGTTTTACTATTTTTCTTGCATTGTGATGTTGTTATTGTTGCATTGATGTTGTTATTCTCATTGTATTGGTGTTATTGTTCTTGTCATGTTGGTGCTATTGTTCTTTTGACGTGGTCCCATTATTCTTCTAGTGTTGTGCTGATATTATTGTCACATTAGTGTTGTTATTCTTATCACATTGGTGATTTTACATGGTCCTAGTGTTCTTCTTACATTGTGTTTTTACTTTTTTCACATTACATTGTTGAATTTGTCACGTTAGTGTTATTATTCTTCTCATGTTGCTCCTTTTGCGTTGATGCTATTATTCTTTTCATGTTGGTGCTCATGTATCTTCTAGCCCAACATTTATTATTATTCTTTTTGTGTTGGTGTTGTGATGGATGTGAACATTAGACACCATCTTCCAATGGATGGAATTCATCCATAATGTTCGTCTATAACTCTTAGTTAAATCTTAATTAACTTTTAGTTAAGTCTTAATTAACTTTCAATTAAGTCCTAATTAAATTCCAATTAACTTTCAATTAAGTTTTAGTTAACTCCTAATTAAATCTTAATTAATCCGACCTAACTTCTAATTGTTCCTAGTTAATTTTTAATTAAGTCTTAGTTAACTTTAGTTAACTCTTACTTGATTCCTAGTTAAGTTTAAGTTAATTTTTAATTAATTTAAATAGTCGACCTTTAGTTAAGAAGGTTCTTAAAAAGGTTCTTTATTTGATGCACACATAGAAGCCTCCTTGGAAGCTTCTTTAAACTAGGTCCTCAAAAGGGTATAAATAAGAATAGGACCCCTCATTTCCTTAAATCTATTCAACATTAGTTTTAGGCACAATTTTACACCAAAACCTTATTAAATTTTTTTCATGTTCATGTTTGCATATGTTAGCATAATAAATATCTACTTTCATGTTAGTATTGCACATTTAATGTTTTTATTATTAATTTTTGTGTTCTTGTTTTTGAATCACATAATGTTGTTTTGTCCTTTATTTGGAAATTGAACTTAAACCTTTATTTAAACCTTTGTTTTTGTGGGTTTTCGTGTCTTTGACAAGTGTTACTATTTTTTTCACATTAATGTTGTTCTTCTTTCCTTTGTGTTAGTTTGGTACTTCACTCCCTTTTATTTTATGGAGGTTTGAACTTGGAGCACCAAATGAATCAACATTTGACCTTTGAGGTGAATTTTTTTCATTTTACCTTTTTTGTTTTGTTTGTTTTGCTAATGTTTTTTTTTAAAAAAAAAATATTTTGTAAGATTTTCCTATACATTTCATTACAAAATCCCAATACAAATTGTATATTGTTTTGTAAATGTTTAAGAAATAGATCTCATCTTGTAAATGCTGATTTTGATAGATCATATATTTATTTAATTTTTTTCACTACTCATCAAGCCTACTATTTTTAACTTCAAACTAAACATGGAACAATATTTTTAAAATGAAAATAAATGTGATGTATCGATGAATGAAGTAAGGATGGAAAATGAACCTTTATAAGAACTTGGGAAAAATGTAAGTGTCTAAACATAAGCAAGAAAATTCCCAAAAATAATGAAGAGAAAATGTAAAAAAAATTGAGAAAATTACATGCACAAAGATTATTTTGGAAACCAAATAACATAAATGCATTATGTTGGGCATTTTATTATGTTAATGATAACAAAGAAGTTGATTTGATAGCTCTTCAAATCATGCGTTGTATTTTTGATACAATAGTCCAATTTTGAATTTAAATTCAAAAACTCAAAGAAGAAAAGGATTAATCATATATAAGACAACTAATGGTATAATTGCATTGAAAAAACATGTAAATGTAGACCATTCCATTATTTTTAATTTTTTTGAAGAATAAATGAATAGTCCTTTGAGGGAAGATGAAAGACAATTTGTAAAAAAATAGATCAAATATGTCTACCAATTCCATATCCAATTTTTTGTTGCAAAGGAACCTTTCAAGAAGGATGATTTGTAGCAAAAACATTGTTGGAGGATCTAGGACTTGTAATTGTCAAAAACCATAGTCCTTTGTAGTCTGTGGAAAGTATATGGTTAAAATAATATTAACATTTGTATCCAACACATGTTTTTCCCTTTAGGAAACATTTTTTTCATGAATTATTGCCCAATTTAGTGGGAAAAACTATACAATCATATGTTTTGTTAGCTTTAGCATAATGCCATTTTGCAACCACAAGCTTTGATTTTTAAATGTTAAAAGGTGGACATGATATCTTTGCATTGGTGATCAACTTTTCAAAGGTTGATTGGTCACCAAAGCACATTACCTTTAGCCTTTTGAAACAACAAATATTAGTGGACAAACTTTGGTTAGAAATTTGATAAAATTATTGGACATTTATGAGTTGAGGATGAAAATTGTTGTGTATGTCAAGGATGAGGGATTTAATCTTAACACTATGACTAAAACCCTAAAATTAGTTGTAAGTTATGATGTGTTGGGTTTGAAAAAATGTTTTTTAAGGAACTTGTCTTGGTCATGCATTTTTAAAAAATATGTCAATATGCAACAAAAGATGAAAAAGTTTGTAAAGGCTTAAAATATGTATTTGTCAAAGTTGTCCAATTAGATTTGTAGAAATGCATAATTTTTCCAAAAAATCTAAGAAAAAAGGCAAGCTAGAGTGGAACAAAACATGTGTTAATTTAGGCATTATGAGGAAATTGTATATGTGAAAATAAAGTAAAATTTTTATTTTTGTTGAAGTTTTTATGTTTGCATTCTATTTTTTTTGAATTTCTACCATACATAGTCTAACATTTTTTTACCTATATAGAATTTGCTAATAAAGTTAACCTTTTGCAAGAAGCTTTGCATTTTAAAGAAGTTATTTTACTATGTTATAACATGCAAAATATTGTGAAAATGATTACACGAATACCACCTACATTAACATGGCACGTATATCAAATTATTGTTGATTCCTTTGGCCTTGTTATATTTGCTTGTATTTTGAATTAATCTAAGGGTTATTTGTTGGTAAGTGATGCATCAAACTTTACTATATCCATTAATTTGAAGTTAAAGGATGAAATTGATTCTACAACCTTTGACAACTTAATAGAAGAAGATGTAAATCTTGTTTTGAGTCAACATGTTTAGCTTCCAACATTAAAAAATAAATTAAGGTTCTAGATTTTTTTCTTTCTTTTCTAAAAAATGAAAAAAAAAAAGTCCCATAATATGCTTTCATTGATGTTGGACCCTAGGTTTGAAACCCATCGTTTTGTGTCCTCACTTATTAATCATGAGCAAGGTAAAACCATTGTTGAAGAATATAACAAAAAATCTTCGTTTTCTATGCTTATTAAGTGTCAGAATCATTTGCATGCTTTGGTTGAATTTGAAAGGGATATTGTTAATCAAGGGATTGAAGAGGACAATAGTTTGGATATTTTTTAAGTGATAGCCAACACTAGTGAACCAACAATGAAACTAATCAATATAAAACTTATGATTTTTAAGCATTATCAAGTGGATGTTAGAAAGATCAAGTGTCCATTTCAATGGAGGGAAAAAAATGAGAACATGTTTCCTATAGTTGGTTTCTTTGTTAGACAAATCTTAGGGATAGTTGGATTCCAAATTGAGAAAGAAAAAATCTTTTCCTTATTTTGAATCCTTATTAGTTTTAAGAAATGTTTACAATGAGATAATTTGGACAAATTGATTTTTGTCAACAAAAATAGACCCAATAATCCTAGAATAGGTTGTAAATCCCTTTATTGCTTGATAAAGTTAATTGAAATTGATGTAGATTTAAAGGAGGAATTTAAAAAGTTGAAAAGTAGTTTTCAAAATAGATGAAATTATGAAAATTTAAATTTTTGATTGAAAAATTTGTTACAATTTACAAGTTTTCATCTATTTTTAAAAGTGTAAGAAAATTATTTTAATTAATGAAGTAATTAAATTATTAATTAATTAATCATTAAATTTTTATTTTAATTAATAATTTAAAAAATAATTGGGTTATGAAATTGAATGTTATGGTATATGTGAAAACTACTTTATTGAAAACCGGGCGAGTCTAAAAAAATTTAAGAATCATGATATTCTAGTCAATTTTCATTAGCCCACAAAAATAAATTAAAAAACTAACTAAGTAAAAATTAAAAAATACTGAAACTGGACATTATTTTGGTTTCTAAAATTTCCAAAAACTAGAACCGGAGGTTATTATCCAAATCAAATAACCGGCCCAAATGCCAATAGGTACAAGTAAGTAGCATAAGCTAGGTTTAGGGTTTGGAATGTAAGAGATTTCTGCATAGATAGGTAGGTAGGTGAGTAACGCACTTTGCTTTGGGTAGCAACTCAACTAGGTAGGTACATGTATTGACATGGTTAGTACAAAAGTAACCACCGTGGTTAGCTGTGGTTAGCTAGGGGACATGAGATTCAATGGAAAAGTGTTTCCTGTCCACACACTATCATCCATCCTGCCTGTTGCACTGGCTGGTTCACTCAGAAGCAGAGCCGAGAATTAGGGTTTCGATCTTGATGCCCCCTGTATTGTGTTGCGAAGGTTTCCCCTCTTCCACCGCGCAAGTCCTTCGTGGTTTTGTGACAATCCGTTTCTTCGCACGGAGAGGTAAGCACTTTGATATGCTCGCATGAACCCTTCCCAACCCTTTTCAAAAAATTTCCTTTCTCGGTTTTCATTGGAGTTGATTTGTTTGTTCAACAAGTGTTTGTTTGTTTGTTTGTTTGGTGAATGCTTTGGTATTATTACATGGGAATGGTCATATTAGCTCTTTCCTTTCCTTGTGATTAGTCCTGGGATTTTTGTTTGTGGTACTGCTGACTTGACAGTTTGTGGATCTCGTAACTCTTGGAAAAGAGTTACGAGATCCACAAACTGGTTGCCCATTGGAACTACAAATCCTTGCTACAATTCGAGTCACGTTGTGCTGCCAACGTTTGCAGCTAATTTTACAAACAAATTTCTGGAACCTTTGTAGGACCTTGCGCGCCTTTCTTTTTCTTTCTTAGGCACAAACCCTAATTTTGTTTCTTTTGTGTACAATTAGAAAATCAAATGAAGCCTTACTCCAAAAAAAATTGTTATTGTTCTCTGTGGAAATTATGATGTAGCACTCTGGTTTCTCATCTTTCCGTCCTCTTTTTGGTATAATTCTAATGGTTGATTTTCATGGGATACAATGCTCTCTCTTAAAAGGGCCAGTAAAGAAATATGATTAGGTTTGATTGCCAGGTCACAATGAATGATGAACCCATGTGGTGACATTTAGCTGATCCTCACTCTACGTTGTCTAGGGTTTCATGTTCGTGGGGGTGAGGATGGGAGAAATAACTTGCACGAGAGATCGGTTGTGATCCCTTCAATTGTCTTGCAATCACATTTTTGGGTTCCTTTGTCATGGCAGAAATTGTGGAGAGTGATGGGGGAGTTGGAAGCCCCAGACTTCAAGCTGCGGTGCCAGCTTCTTGGACATGAAGAAGATGTAAGCTACTTTTGACTGCAATTATCAGTGCGAATGGTTAGGGATTGCATGAAATTTGTGATTAGCGATGTCTCTTGAGTCCAAGCCCACTGTCATGACAGAGGCTTCCAGAAATGCAAAAGAAACTTGGGTGGCAGAGATTTTAGGAATTGGTTCCCCAAAACATTGGGCAGATTGATCATTATATACTTATCTAGACCCACTGTTGCGAGCTGATGAAGTTAGTGGTGGGGAGTCCTGCAAGTTACTCACTATCCTGTTCATGATGAATGGTGATATTCTGAGACTTTGTGAGTGACAAGACTCTCCCACAAGGTTATGACTGCACTCATTCTTGTCATGTTTTGTTTTGGTTTTTCTGGACCTGATGTAGAGGTTATTTTTAAAGTTTGATCATGGCATTTTTTCTGCAATTTCATAGATGTTTATCACCAATCAAGGTTGCTAGTAGTCTAGTGGTACTGGTAAATGCAATCGGAAGAGAATCAATGTGTTGTCATCTATTGTAAATATTGTTGGGTGTTCTTTCTCTAATGATTTCAATGTGTCTGTTTTTATATTTTCAGCCTCATCTACATCTCTGTGTATTTTGAAATGCTTTTTCTTATAAACTCCTTGGGTGATACTTCTAGGTACGAGGCCTTTGTGCCAATGTGGATGGCAGAATTGCAACTGGCTCAAGAGATAAGTCAGTGCGGATTTGGACTGCACCAGAGGGGGAAATAGGTGGTTATCTTGTCACCAAAACTCTTGTGGGTCACACTAGCTTTGTGGGACCTATAGCATGGTTGGCACCATCTGAGGATTTCCCAGAGGGAGGCCTGGTATCTGGTGGCATGGACACTCGTGTTTTGGTTTGGAACGTAGAGACAGCTTCAATTGTTCAAGACTTGCAGGGCCACGAATTGCAAATTACTAGTGTTGCTGTTGATGCGAATGGTGACATTCTGTCTGCATCAGTTGACAGGTTGGAAGACTCTGCTTTCATACTTTGAGGGAAATTGCCCTAACCTATGATTTGAGGGTTTAGGGTTTTGTAGTGCTGTTCTTTTTGTAAACATAAGTTTGATTCTTGGGCAGTTCTCAAGCATTGCACATTAGAAGCAACTACCCCTTCTGTGCAAGAACATGCCAAACCTTGAAGAGTACTTTTGAGATTCAGCTTCTGGTACTGTTGTAAGCTTCATGCCATATAATAGGTTATCCAGTAGGTTGTGCAGCATTGCAGTTTTATGTATGCAAAATTTCTAAAATGATGCTATGCCTTACGTGTGACTCTTCCACACTGTTCACCCATAACTGGAATGGTACAGCACGGTACGGAGATGGCGCATGGGGAAAACCCTGGAGGTCTTGCATGGCCACAAGGGTCCTGTCCAGGCTGTATTACCTCTGCCATCTGGGGAGATTGTTACTGGTAAGTAAATGACAATCACTTATTTGTCCTATCATAAGTTGGTCATGGGCACAACTTGTGGGTGAAAGTTTAGTGTAGTATCAAAAAATCTCTATAGTAACGATATAGAGATTTCTTGATACTCTTGTGAGTTATTATCTACATCTGCCGTTGAGAACTGATGAAATCAGTTGGAAGCAATTGCAGCCAGTCAATATCATTCAGGATGCAGGTGACAGTGTACTACATTGTGAATGACACTCACAAGGTTATGATGGCACTCATTCTTGTTGTGCTTGTTTTGGTTTGGCTGGCACTGACACAATGTCAGTACCTGACATGTTATTGTGGAGTTTTCTTTACAATCACACTGATACTTGAAGCATCCAAGGCAGTGCAATGTCTTTGCCCCTCTAGAGCCTTCTAGTTTGTAAATCAAAATGAGTTATGAGTCATGAATGTCTTTGCAAGCCACAAACCTGGGACTACCTATTTGGTAGGTTGTACTGTTTAGCTGGAAACTGGGTTTGGGTTGCTTCTCTATCCTGGGCCCAATGTTCACATCATGAATTTTTGACTTGTAAGTTGCATGCCACAGGTTTGCTGTTAGTTGGTAGGTATGTGAGTAAGTTCCAATGGAGAATCAAATCACCACCTTGCAAATCCTGCATAATGCCCACTCTAAGGATCAGCCAGAGAAACTCAAGGTGAAGCCACCAAAGAGTGATCAGGTTCTTGGTAGTTTGTAGTTATGGATATGGAGCATTGCAAATAACTGATGGGTGGAGTTGACTTTGGACAGGCTCAAGTGATACCACCTTGAAGCTTTGGAAAGGGACAACATGTGTGCATACTTTCTCTGGACACTCGGGTGTGGCCCTGTTTCCCTTTCTCAACTTCAGCATTCCAATCCAAGAGCAAGAAATCACTGGCCTTACTAAGAAACTGTCCTAAACTATTGAGATTTTCTTGTTGTTTGTGTCAGCAAGCCCTGAATTTCTGTATGTCTCCTTTCATTTGTTTTCTATGTGGGTTGTGTCAAGGGAGTTTCATGAATAGGTTGCTTAGGGTGGGTGCATTTTCCAATGGTTTGAAGAGTGATCTGAATTTGCATGTGGCACCACAGATACAGTGCGCGGTCTGGCATTGATGCCCAACATTGGTATTCTGTCGGCCTCTCATGATGGGTAACTTCCTCTTTACAGTCCACTCAAGATGTGTGCATACTTTTTTGAGACTGGTCTTTTTCAGAATCTGGGTGATACTTACTTCAATGAGAAAAGTGAATGTCAAGTATCCCACTGCCAAGATATTCTGAACTAAACTGGGACCTTTTTGGGCTGTGCAATGATCACACAGGTCAGTCAGAATGTGGGCTGTGACTGGGGAACAGTTGATGGAGATGGTGGGTCACACTGCAATTGTGTACTCAGTTGCAGCTCATGCTTCTGGCGACATAGCATCTGGCAGTGAAGATGGCTTTGCTAAAATCTGGAAAGGTCAGACTTGATTGTACTGCTCATCCTGTACCTGTTCTGCTATTAGCTTATTGTTAGAGGCTTTGCCTTATGTCTTCAGTCTTCTCAGCTGAAGAAAGTTACAACTTAAGGTGGCTCTGACAGACCTGCATAAGTACCTGGCAGAGTGATCAGATTTCTAAGTGTGGGAGTAAAGGTGGGCTACAGGTGGTTCACTATCTGCTTAATAAGTATGCCAAGAGGATTTTCACAGGTCCCTTCTCTCACTGGGTGGGTCTGTGAAGATGAATGAGAACTGGCGAGCAACTTTTGTCTGTCAGGCAGTGCAAGGATCTGAAGCGAAAGGGACTAAGGGGTGCAGAAGCTTATTTTTCTGGGTGCAGGGGGGTCTTGCATTCAAAGTATTGAGCACCCTGGTTGTGTTTGGGATGTAACTTTTTTACCAAATGGAGACCTAGTAACAGCCTGCTCTGATGGAGTTGCCCGTGTGTGGACTCGTGATAGTCAGCACTCTGCATCACTGGAAGAACTGGAGGCATATAAGTCTCTCATCCTTACACGCAAGATGCAGACGTGGGCACTCTCCTCTTTCCCTCTATACCCCCCTTGTGGTTCAATATGACAATTACCCTGTTTTACTGTTTGTAGATGGAGGCAGATTTTTCTCACTCAACCTTACAGTTAGTGTTCTTGGATGATTTCAGGAAAACGGTAGGTGGTGTCAAGGTGGACAATCTGCCAGGCCTTGAGGCTCTTCAACAACCAGGTTTGTCACATGTCTTCTTGTAAATCATTGTTTATTTCTTTTGGGTTACTGGAGTAAGCTGCTTGTAGCAGGTCTTTTGGATTCATTTTCTAACAAAAAATGTAGATTGACATGGGTGCAGGTGCCAAAGATGGACAAACTCGGATTGTCCGGGAGGGTGACAGTGGTGTGGCTTACTCATGGAATGCCAAAGAGTACAAATGGGACAAGGTCAAGAACTGCATTGGTTTCTACTGCTTGTTGTTGCTTTTGTGATGTGATGAGGATGGGAAGTTGAGAGGCATGAAATTGAAATGCAATATATCAACATTCAGACCTCATCATTTCACTTTCATGCCTCTCAACTTTGATTATGTTCTTGAAGTGTTGCACATGTTTACAAACTTGTCAGACTTGTACAAAGCACTTGAAGTTTCTGATTATGCTGAGTACTTCTGTAATTGCAGATTGGGGAAGTTGTGGATGGACCAGGTGACAGTCTAGATAAGAAGAGCCTGAATGGTGTCACATATGACTATGGTGAGATGATGGGCCCTTTCTTCTCTTTATTTGCCATTTTGTACTTACACATTCTGGAAGTAATTTGCTCCTTTTGACCCTACAAAGCTGTCATTGTTCCAAAACTTGCCTGTGGGATGATGGGCAGTGTTTGATGTGGACATTGGTGATGGCTTGCCCACTCGAAAGCTTCCTTACAACCATGGACGTAAGCTTCTTTTCTTTCACTCTTGATTGACATCAAGTGTCTCTCAAATGTGGCTCATTTGTGATGGAGAGGCTGTATGGCACTATTATGCACTGAAGGAAATCTATCTGAATTCTTGTCTCCATGGTGATCTTGGTGTGACTCATTTATGTTTGCTGTACAGAAAACCCATATGATGTGGCTGATCAGTGGCTGGCGAATGAGGAGTTGCCAGCTGGTTACAGGGAGCAAGTGGTGCAATTCATACTGCAGAACACAGGCAGCACAGCAGCCCCACCACAGTTTGACCCTGCTTTTGTTGACCCTTATACGGGTGGTAAGTCTCTGTTGATCATCCCAGCTTCTATTTCCTACATAATTTGCAATCCCATGGTTGCTGTAGCTCTGTTGGAAGAATTAGACACTCTAATGTCAATAACTACAAAATAGTTGTCAGTGTCCACACTCTGCTGTAGAAGTTGTATCATCTTCACTACCTGTGGGACGAAGATCCTGAAGTCTGTGCAAGACTGACCTTGACAGTAATCTGTTTTGCAACATGGCCCTTGCTATTGAAGAGAGGGTGCAGTTAGCAGGGAAGTTTAGGCTTTGTTGTTTGGGTTGTAGGTTAGAAGGTTTTTGGCTGCATTATTCAGGGTTTTGGGGTCTAGACAATGAAATGGAAATGTGATGACATGCAGCAAATGCGTATGTGCCCCGTCCACAAGGTCAAACTGCAAGTATGTTGCTTATCCTACCTATTTGCAGCCTGATATCTTCTGTGTACTGCTGCTTTCTCATTCTACCAAAGCAATGCTTAATTGGTGGTGATTATGGAGTAACTAAATTAGTCGGCTCTGCACCAACTATCATTGAGAAGAGATTCATTTGTTTCTCCAGCACCTGCAGTGGCTCGAAATGGCTCCTCTGCTGCATATACTTTAAGGCATATTCCAAAGGTATTGGCCCTTACGTTCTGGTGGCTTGTTCATTTCCCATTTCTGAGTTGTTTCATGTGCACAGGTGCCAGGTTATTCTTGATTGTATTTTATGGTTTGTATGTCATTGATTCCTGTGTTTTATGTTGGCAACTGTGCATTAGAGTGCCAGTGTGGGTGTTGTAAGGGTAGTTTGGTTGTACTAGTACAAAAGAAGAAGAAAAAGAAGATTGCTCTTTCTTTACTTGAATGAATGATTTGAGTCTCCTGACAGGATTTTCATGATGGGTAGTTTGCTGATCAATTTTTGTTGTTGGGAAACACATCTGTGTGCAGTTTCAAGTCAGTGTTGTTCATATTTAATTTTCTCCTGTGAATACTTCTAGATATAGAGATATTCCTAAAGCTATTTGAGGTCATGGGTGTGAATCCCAGAAAGGAAGTTTGCTGTTTGACACAGCTCAGTATGATGGTATTGCAAAGAAGATATTGGAGTTCAATGCTGCTTTCTCTTCTGATGAGGTAATGTATAGTTCTAGCAAAACTGCCTTTTAAATCACTTGTAATCAGATACTACCCTCTTCAAAACACTCTTCTGAGCAGTGTCAATGAAGTATCTTGAAGAACATGTTCCTGATAAACTGTGTAGGGAGATAGACATGACAGCATTGAGAGAATTGAGATGTAAATATCTTGTCATGTGTCAAAGTATAACCTTTGCAGTCCATTCTTCACTGCATGAAGATAAACTGATTGAAGAATACTTGCTGGATTTTTTTGCAGCAACATAAGACGTTAGCATTGAGTGGGCCTGAAGTGCAGCGGCTTCAAGTGATGATTTCCATGTTGAAAGAATTGAATAGTCCTTTTGCAGATGTTGATTTCAATCTTCTTACAAGAATTCTTCTTCTGTGGCCAACCCAATATATATTCCCAGGTACATTGCACAGCCCACTATCCTATGGTCAAGTGCAATTCAACCTTAAGCAATGCAAATTGCCTTATTGATTGCTACGGGCCAGTAGGCGTATTACCTAGAACCGATTGCTGTTTCCTGTATGTGCATTCTTCTGACCGTTGGTCCTGTAAATCAATATTCAGGGTCCTGTTAGGCTCATTTAAATTTCTTCTCCTCCAAACCTTTTCCCCTGTTATTTGATGATGTTGTCTGGATGTGTGAAGCTTTGGACATCCTCAGAATGATGCTTTTGCATCCACAGTGTGCAACCTATTTTGCAAAAGATGCTGGTGATGGGAAAGGTATTTTTCTGAGTTATGTGCCATTCCTGTAGCATTATAGAGAAATGTATGTGCAGGATATCTTAATTTCCAAAACATGGAAGTTACATAAAGTCAGTGTCACAATAGATCTCCCCAGCACAAGTAGATTTGTCAAATGTGTCTAATCTCTCCACACCAGAGTCCTTTCTCTACTTGAGCTGGAGACTAGATTGAGCACAAAAGGGAAACAATTATAGGTGATTGTCTGAGCAGTAGGCTTAGTTGTGGACATGCCCAGAATCAAATAAAATATGGTTTGCAGCAGTCTCCATTTGCAGGTTTGTGCAGTGAGATTTATTATTCATATCGCTTCAGTGTCCTCTTGGACAGGGTGAGGGGGTCACGTTTGTATCAAGTCCCCAGAGCAGTTGAGCAGAGAATAGTCAGTGATCTGATGGCATATATACCATACTGGTCTTCCTCTTGCATGATCCAAGGGCCTGATGAGTGATTGGGTGATACAGATGTTGTGATGGAATCTTTACGAAGGGCAACAAGTGAGCCCATGTTAGCAGCCAATCTTGTGACAGGTGCACGTGTTGCTGTCAACTGCTTCAAGCATCATGCTCTTCATACCTGGACCATGGATCACCGTAGTGAGGTGATCTTTTCCTTCTTTTATTGGCTTCTTCACACGTTTACATCTTATCTCTGCTCTTTGACACCTATACACTGTCTTGCAAAAAGAGATAAATGACTCGCTGGAGGATTGAAATCAAAGAGTCTGCATCAAGGCCTCTGCTGCTTTTTTTATTTGCTTGACACCAATCTCTGGTTTTTACTCCTGTATTTACTGACTTCTTTTTGCAGATTTTGGATCTTTTGGCAGAATGCTGTAAGTCTACAAATAAAAGTGCACGGCTTGCATATGCAACTCTAGTGCTCAAGTATGCCCTCTCTGGTCTCAAAAAAAACAAGTACTTACAGATATATGATTTTTTGTACAAATTTTGATGTCTTTTCTTTTCAATCATGGGTTGGCAAACTGATTATCAAACCAGTCTTTGGTCGTATGGATAGTTCTTTTAGCTACTTTTAGCTTTATCTGTATGTGGGAAATATGGGTTCCTGGTCAGGGAAAGGTGGGCTGGCACAAGGTTGATATCTTTGAAAGCTTATTGCACAATTTTTCAAAGATATGTTGACTGATTGCTTACTGGGGATCTGTGATTTTCTTTGTAATGCAGTTATGCTGTGTCATTGGTTGAGAGTAAGGATGATGGAGGACAGATACAAGTTCTTTCTGCTGCATTGGAGGTCTGATATTTCATCCTTCTGATCATTAGCTCAGTTATGGGCACATTCCAAAACATTGTTGCTTATGAGCCAGGGGGACATTGCAGTTTTAATGTCTATCTTGCATTATCACCAAATTGGCAATAGGTAATGGGTGTTTAGAGAGACAAAAGTACAGGTTAGTTGTAGTTAACAGTGCAGAGCTTTTCACTAGTTTGGTGATAGTGCAGTGAGCCCCCTCCCTACTCTTGGCAATTGGAACACTCAAATTTCACATTCCTGTTCAAGGAATTTTATATCTTCAGGTTGTGGGCTGTTGGTGTTGTCACTAATGGAACATGAAAATGCAGCTGAAGCAAAGATCAAATGTACCTAATGATTGTTATTGACTTTTTGGGCCAATTTGTTGTGATCATTGTTTGCAGATGGCAGGACCACAGGAGCAGGATGTAGAAGTCCAATTTCGAGCACTTGTTGCTATTGGAACTCTTGTATCCTTTTCTCAAATGTTTGGGTCATTGATTTTCTTCCATGCTTATCTTTCTACTGGTATTGAATCTGTGAAGTAATAAACTCTCTCCAACCTTTCTTGTGGTGTTGTTTGTTGACAGAACAACTTCAGGATATGTTAGCCACATCTGAACACCTGTTTTTGAAAGCAATCTGTCGTCCACAGTTGCAAGTGGCTGTGGGTTTGAATCATCCGTAGGTTCTACCCATGACATGGAAACCTGTTATGCATGTGTGGGAACTTTGGAGCATCTGCATTTAGATCTGCATTTGGGGGGTGGTGATGGTTAGTTAGTTTCACCTTGTGTGACCTTAACAGACATGGGTACAGATACACTCTGGGCAGGTGAAGAGTGTGGCATTGGATTTGGATACAGCAAGCTTGGCTGTGAATGCTAGTAACTCTCCTGTTGCCAAGATTGCTGAAGTTGGTAGAGATCTCAAGTACCTACTTGATTAAGGATTTTGACTGACTCCACCAATTCATAAAGTTGATGATGCCAGCTGTATGGGTACTGGATTTGAGGGTTTACTAACCTCTTTTTTCCTATTACTGTCATTCTCAACCCGAGGCTTTCAAAAAGGGTTTGTCAAGAATCTCCCAGGGACACTTGAGTTATACAGCCTGGCAACTAATTAAGCAATGACATTCAACGGCAGCAAATTCTGTTCTGATCCTGCGATTCTGTATCAGAGAGTGAAGGAGCTAACCTGGGTGCTGACCTGTATTGACATGTAAACGTACATGTGTGTACGTTAAATGGCAAGTATGTATGCAGTGTCAGAACCAGAGAAATGAGATTTTCAGAATATAAAATCTGCATCACGTTGCACTGGGCTCATTTTAAACTTGGGGGAAAATCTCCAGTTCTCAGCATTCAGTGCATTGAATGTTCTTTATGGTAGAGGGTTGGGTTCTAGAATGCTGATGTTCTTCAACTGTATGGTAAGATCTGTGCAAATCAGGTTCAACTGCAAACTATTTCACTATGACACTTGGTTACATTGGTTACATTGGTTACATGTATGGGGTGGGGCTGGAGATCCTCTTAACAATATGATAGCTTCTTTACCTTACTAGTCTTTCACCCTGTCCATTAATCCTTTGATGGGTTCCTTGTCCCAAAGCCATTTAATATCCATTTGGACATGGACTCAATTTAATTCACTCTAAGCACTGGATGGTTTCAAATGCCAATTCATGTTCTTAGGTTCAAATTTTTTTAAATTTTGAGGTCAATATATGAGATATATATATATATATATATATATATATATTAGAGTTCACTTGAATATGTTCAGATTGCTAAAAATGGACTTATACATAACTAGTTTAGAAACCCATGATTGCATTCTATAGACAACCAAAATATGTTTGATTTCATTAGTTTGATTAATGAGAACCATAAGTTAAGTCGCACTTTCTTCCATATATCCTTAACCATGGGTTATCTCAAATAGATATAACCACCTACATGTAAAAGTGGTAAATTTTATTGAATCTAGGAGTTAAACATTGACATAGTATTTATTGTACATGATTACTCAAGCTATAGTTATAGAGGCAATGTAATTTTGAGTAGACTTGGGTTGAAACTAGTTTTATCACTAGAACACTAGGGATAAATGGAGTTTCATGCCCCATTAAATGTAAATGTATCTTTTTGGCAAATAGTTTTTTTTATCTCATTTAGCTTTATGACTAGACTAGTTACCTTGTTGAGTTTTGCTTCATTTATGGATAACTTTAATATCATAAAGGGCTTCAATGGCCAATTTGACTTTTTTTTTCACATCCTTCAATGGCCAAATCGGTAGGCAATTGCCCAATTACCAATTCGACCATTTCCTTTGGGCTACACTAACACAACCATCATATTCTTAAGACCTTTTACACCAAGGAATGGGTCATTTTATATGGAGCATTTTGCCAAGTGTAGGATCATTAAATTCAACCTCTTAAGTTCACCCAATGACAACTTTCCTAACAAAATGCACCATAAATGGCATATTCTCTAGCACATGAAACATTTCTAACACATGTAACACACAAAACCATCTCAATGGAATTGTCAAACTTTGAATAGATAAAATATGGCCTAATCCTTATTTTGGAGGTTGCCATTGTGAAGTTGGGAATTAGTTTTCTTTTGAATTTACTTTGAAACTTGCACAAATACCCACATAATAGTTAATAACCCCTACATGTTTAACTTTTTTTCAAACTTCTTCAAAGGTTCAAAATGACTTAGTTTGTTCACCATGGATCTACAAAACAAATACCAAATATGTCCACTAGCATAAGCATGCCCATCACCAAACACCTCAATAATGCATGAATGAGTGAATTAGCAAACAATGAAGCATTATTTAAAGTTCAAAGCAAATCATTTGGTCAAATATATGATTTTGGCATATTTTGTTTGGCTTTTTTTCAACATCTAACTAGGGATAGTATTTTATGTTTGGTTATGGTGTGAATTAGGACAATTTTGAAAAAGGTCTTCATCCTTATTTAAAGGTAGTGTTTGATGATGGAAGGTGAATTGTTAGATTCCAATGCACACAACTTATAAATATGCTAAAACCTTAATGGATGATATTTTTAATGTTTGGTTATTATTGTGATTTAGAGCAATTACAAAGATTTTGCAATTAATTATGTAAAGGCAATGTTTGGTGATGGGAGTTCATTCATCACATTCAACAACATACAATAGCATTATAAATGTTTTGAGACCTTAATTATCTTACAATGCACAAAGTGTGATAAATGCATTCTAAGTTTTTTAGCAACCTAAAAAACTCCAAAGAAATTCATGTCAATCTTAAGAAATTTGCATTTATGATCAAAATAAAACATTGCAGTCACATGTTAATAGGGCCAAATTAAATACAATTGAATAACAACTCATTCATTTATACTCCCTTTAGTTATTCAAAGCATGTCCTCACTACCAATAAATGTGATAGATGAACTTTACTATTTTTTAGAAATTTTCATTCCTAGTGTAACAATGTTGAGACTAAGTAGAAAAGTTGAAATTAGGTGTAAAAATAAAAGATGGATCTAATGACAAAGGAACTTCTTAAGTAGACAAGGTTTTTAATGAAAAGTTCAACGAGTTTATGTATTATTGTTGGGTCCACCAATATAGGAAAGCAATGCATTGTAACTTGAAATTTGCACTTACAACTTACACATCAACAATAAATATGAACTTAATGTGGATGAACTTTTCATATTTTTTTCAGATCATTTATTATACTAAACCACTAGACACACATGCACTTCTTTCATATTTTGATGTAACACATTTCTTGATATCTTAGTTTGTGTATAGAAAGGAGAAAGGTATACCTCTTGTAGGACCTAAGCACACACCCTGAACTTGTTGAAGGCCAAGACTAGAAGGACTAGAGGATAGACATGATGTTCAATGTGCCTTGTGGGTGATAAAATGCCATGTCAAACCAACTACCTATGGACAAGGAGAATTTCTAATTTGCCAACCCACCTCACATACAAGATACAACAACAAAGAGTTAATAAGGTCCCTACTAAAAATGCTTGTAAAGGCAAATGGACAAACAAGTTATCAAAGGAAACAATGAATGCAATGGAAACAAGAACAAGTTCTTTGAGGAAGGCCAATAAGTTATGAATGTACCCTTAACATCACTTCAAATCCTTATCCAAATTGGGTTTCCTTTATATCGTTGGAAAGGTCTTGAAAATGAGATATCCAAATTGGAATCACATTCCCCATTTGAACATCTAAAACATTAGTTATGACCAATATTTGAAAATTAAAATGACAATTCAACTTTTAACCATCAAAACGTCCAACATAGGAGTCAAACCACCTTTGATTGGAGCATGTTATACAACAATGGAAAGTTTGTTTCAAGGGCTACAACTTTGCCTTCTCAATCTCTCAAATCAAAATCCATATGTGGGACTTACGAACTTGCAAAATAACAAGACTTTTAACTTAGCAATTTCAGGAATTTCAACTTGGGAATCCCAATTTTTTTTTTCACATGTGTAAATTATTTTGAAGTTGAAATATCAAATTTTAAGTTGTGGATGATTAGGTTATGGATGTAAGTACCTACTTTCTACAAAATGCTATTTCGTCCACTCGTGCTATATAATGATTGCATAATGGATCTTGAGTGGAAGGAATGATGGTTGAAACAATAGCTTGATGTCAAAGCAAATTCAACCAACTTTGAAAGGGAATTAATCTTGGAATTCATGGAGAGATTAAATAACATGAATGAATAGATCCACAATGTTTAAGGTACAAAATATTTATTTATTGTGGAAGGAACACAAAGTGATAATACATGAATTGGCCCAATTAATTTTTGTGGTTCTAAATTTAAATCTCAACCCTATCTATATAATGTATACTTATGACTAAGATCAACCCTTGCAAAAAGGTTTTAAAGCTTGTTGGATCTAGCAAACCTTGGGATTTTTTGGGTATGAATAACAAACAAATTCAAAGTTTTAAAACCCACATGTTATCAATTTCCTTGTCAAGCTAACACTTTCAATTTTTTTTGGTGTTATTTACCTTTTATGCATAAGCTTGGTTGGTTATCAAATGCGTGCCTTGGGAACGACCTAGTATGTTGCCTTAGTAGGTTTTAAGGAACTTAAGTTTTTCCTTTGTTTTTTAACAAATATGTATCATTAAGGCAAAAAGGAGGCAAAACAACTTCTCAATCTCCAATAGATCTCCAATTCAAAAATAAACAATAATATAAGGTGCAAAATATATTAAGCATGTTTAAAGCTTAAGGATTGATAATTTGCATTGATGAAAATTTCAAACATATAAGTAAGCTATTAAATTTTGACAATAAACACCCAACCCATAAAGGTCTTGCCAATTTTCTGTGTTATATATTAGGTATGTAAATTTTTTAATTGATTTCCAAATTTTCAATAAACAATAAGTAGGTTATTAATAACCTTATTGATAACCATTATTTTCAACAATTGGCCAACAATGGCTTATAGTAATGTTAGGGAGTTATTAAAAACGAAAAGAAACCTTTAGTGATTATAAGGCGATTTTTAGGGTTCATAATTATGGTTTTCAAAACATCAAAATAATTATTTCAAAATATTAATCACTTTGAAAACCACTAGTTCTTTCATGAAAATCGCTAATTCAAGTCATGACTTTTCAAATGACCAAGATCGATGGTTCCTTTAGAGAATCAAAATTGACAATTTTTTTATTTTAATTTTTTTAAATAAAATTAGTATAGTGGTTCTTTATGAATTCAAATAATGACACAACACTAGTTTATAGCACCATCCCCAAGTCCTAGGAATGTTTGATTACAAATTGTGTTGTTGATGAAACAAATGGGTTTCTATTCTACTATTCTATTAGCAGTGAAAGACTATGTGATGACTATATCAAATTTTGCAAACTATAGATTGTATGGCCATTGAAAAGAATTATTGGATGACATCATTTTTATTCAAAGAATTCATATATATTTTTCAAGAGATTTGTACTAGGTGACATTTTTCAAACCAATCATCGTGTTTTGATTCTAGATGGGTATGGTTTAGGGTTTAGGGTTTAAAAGCATTACAATATACAACATATTGCATTATACTTTATCATCACATTGCCATTGCATACATTGCATGCATTATAACATGTAGATGTTGCATGAATAATACACTAGTGGGTTTTTTCTCTTGGTTTTCCTTGCAAACAAATATGGCAATGACAATAAGTTGGTAAATGAGGACCAAAAGATCATAAACATGGTGAGGATCAAGACATGATCATGAACATGATTAGGATGAACCCAAACCCAATCAACAATGTGAAGGATCAACACCTCCCATATAGGTCACAAACACATAAGAACAAGAAAAGTCACAAACATGATTAGAAGGAACCCAAACCCAATCAACAATGATAAGGAGCACCAACCCCTACAACACAAATTCTTGAACACAATGAAGACCAAGAGGATTAGAACCATGGTGAAAGGGGGTGCACAAAAACATTATTTATGGTTAGTTACATGGTGTAAATGTGATTAAAACAATTGTAATTATTGAAAAGCCTGTAATTAAAAAATGATTATGAATAAAATTTTAACTTCCCATGTTTTCTTGGTCTTTGCATAAGTGTAAGATGTGTGAGAAAATAAAAGATAAAGGAAAATGTCAACCAAATTAGTCATCCAAAAATATTTTTTAGGTTGTGTTGTTATATGTGAGAAGTTTTACCATCCCAAAATGTTCTCAATACCACCACACTTTTATCGAATGTACTTTGCACAAAGTTGTCCTCTTTTCACTTACATAATTGGGGCATAGGGGAGGCATTTCATATTTTTATCTTGGGAATAAAACCTTTTACTTTGGGGATTTTTCAAAGTTTCTCTCGAAAGTCACATGGTATAAAATCCTTTTTGACCATACCTTGAATTAACTCCTAGGAATATGGATAACACTTAGAATGCACCTTACAAGGATTGAATCAACGATGGTGAGTTCCAATTGTGGCATAACAAATAAAATAAAATTTTCACCAAAAAAAATCATATTTTCATCAATTTATCATCCATCATTGGTAGTGTGAAACAATGAATGTAGAGCCCAAGTTGCTCATTAAATTGAATTGCTCATTTACAAAATTGTGGACACAGTGAACCAGCATGGACCAGTGCACCCTGAAGGATGGATGGTAAGTGGTCATGAAACAGTTTTCTGTTGTGTTCCAGTTCCCTACTTAACTATGGTGGTTAGCTCAGTGTTTTTTTTACACTATCTACCTACTACCAACCCACTTGTGAGTTGTGAGTTGTTTGTAAGTAGGTAACAAAAATAGTCCTTACCTATGTATAAACCATCTGCTTACCTTAGCAGTTACCTATTTTTCTACCTATCTACCCATACATGAGACCTACTTCTTACAGAATTGGTTACCATGGTGAAACCAAATATTATCTGAGTTGAGGTTCATCCACAAGTGAGTAATAACGGTCATCCAGTGGATGGTACGCTGGTGGGTGCTGGTTCAGTGTGGCCATTTCTACATAGATTTGTACATTTTCTTTTGGGGTTTGATTGTGCATTCCAATCCTTGAAAGCATCAGCAGAATTTTGTCAGAATTTTGTCCCTGCATATGGACAGCACATTATCAAGTAGAATCTGTCCTCTGCAAAGGGTGAGGCAGTTCGGAAAATGAAACTCCTTCTGCAGGAGGTGTTTCACTTTTTGAGACGCCTGCCTCTTTTTTTTTATAAAAAATTTCCCATGATACCCCAAAACCATGACAACCATGGGAAAT
>Ga0116229_10000578_pt1 | contig 50284 bp, 37 predicted proteins | sample S1TSphgellanicum_3_FD_87313 | JGI IMG/M metagenome (GOLD analysis project Ga0116229, IMG submission 87313) | Host-associated microbial communities from peat moss isolated from Minnesota, USA - S1T2_Fc - Sphagnum magellanicum MG | ecosystem: Host-associated > Plants > Peat moss > Unclassified... | reverse complement strand
GGGTTCAAAGATTTGGGAGCAAATTGTGGATACAATTTTAGTTAAGTTGTAAAAAAGAAGGGGGGGGGGGGGAGTAGTCCCCTTTTGTTATAATTGTGATGATATCCATGACTAAGGTGGTTCAATTCCTTTATAAAAAAAACATTTAAAGAAACACAAGCAAAATATGGCCCCTTTTATTTTTCCTACAAAAGAGTAAGATGGGGCAAGTAAATACTTGCTACAACTTGTAAAATAACTTGCTTTGGAAATGGTAAATATTTTGAAGATGAAGACATTGAAGAAGTGACAACCAAATTTTGATAATGACAACATCAAGCAACAAAGTATAGAAAAATGAAAAAAGAAAAAACTCATTAAGAAAAAAAGAAGAATGTTAATGGTGGGTCCCATTATGTTTGGCACTAGAAAGGAAAATTTAAAAGAGAGCGCAAATATTTGAAACATGTTTTATAAAGAGACAATTTAAAATAAATAATGGTTGTTGAAAATAAATAATGCATGATGACCTTCCCCATTATTCTAAAGTGAGTGGGAATTCCATCCATTTGCTTTCATCCACCATGGATGGTAGTAAGTGGGAATAATTTCCCAACATGATGGTTAATTAGCTTCAACTTTCATTCTTATTTTTTTGAATTATTTTTATTTTGAGTTCTATGTTTAGATAGTTTTGTAACCAAAAAGAAAGGGGAAGATTAAAAGAATAAGCTTAATTGCACATGAAAAAATCTAAATAGAGTCAGAATTTCTGGAACCTTACAATTAATTACATCATTTGATTTGTGATACCATTGTCAAGGAAAGATTCTGTTGATGTTTATTTATTTTAATAAAACCAACTTCTGTACATGCAAATTTGCATGTTTGTTACAGTTGTATGAATCTTCATCACACATTTCCTTAATGGCCATGTACTACTGGTTACCAAACACCAATTCATATCACTAAAAATCCATAATCTATTGAGGTATGGCTTTGAGGTTAGAACTTTCAAGGTTCACTTAGTCCATATGAATTGCTAACCATTTTCCCACAGAATGTAACAATGCAGCTTAACATCAAATCTTTCATCTAAAAACCTAAATCTTGTAGACCTTTGGATTCAAATGTTTTGAACGTGACTTTGAGCAATAGATACCAGGTTCACTTAGATTCACTCAAGAGGACAAATTCTTATGCAATAATGTATTATAGATTTCATCACTTCAAGTTTCCCCCATTTTTGACCTTGTTGTTTCATTTTGCCCAACCTAAGGACACCCCTTTGAGGTTTCTGGTACTCACTCTGACAACTATCTATAATATGGATTCAAGGTATTATAACAAAAAGTTCCCCTTCCCAAATGCATCTTGACTTCTATATGCCCTTTAGTTATATAGCTCAGACTTTTTTTGTCTTCATCATCCTTAAGCATCAACCCCTCATATCATTTATCTTTCTTTAAATCTACACAACTATTCTATTAAATCATTCGCACAACAGAGTTCATCAACGACTAGCCTAGTAGTCTAAACTACAACAAGAAAAAAAATTCATACCAAAAAGAACTTCCTACTTTGCTCTTTCATTCTACCTCTTATCTTACCTTACACCGTCAATTACGCAAACCTTTATTCAATGTAGTCACTCCCTCCACCATCCATTGTTTGGTGCAACTCATGTTTTCCATAACACACAAACAAACAAGGTTGCCTACCCATGCATTCTTTGTAGCAGGAATGAAATAATTTCCAACACAAGCAAGCAAAAAGTTGACAACTATTGACAACAATCAAACAAAAAAATGAAACCCTAAAACCCATTGTGTTCACACTATTAGAATGATTCTTTGTCCGGTCACAATTTGACCATAGTTTGAAACAAGAAACTTCATCCTTGTCCATTAGATTCACAATAGTTTCGTTGTAATGCATTTTTCAATCATAATACCAATGATAGTTAAAGCCATAACCTTTTTGGCTTAATATGGTTATTTTATTCTTGTAGCCTAAGGTCAATTTCCACATTAACAATTTTATTTTATCTTCAAAAACTCGGTTCAATTATATGTATTCAAATCATTAAATTTTCATGATTTCTACTATGATATTGTCATATGAATAGTGAGGTCATTCAACACTTCAACTTCATATTTTCATGAAAATTCAAAACAAAATTTAAAAAAATTATGTAACAATGAAACCAGCCTTAAGATAAGATAAACCAAATTTCCCTTCCTATGTGGGATTATATATCAATGCAAGGTATTAACATTAAAAACATATTAAATTATAATTAAATTAGACAAGGGGTAGTTTAATAATTGTACATGAACCACTCATAAATGGAAGGATGAGTGGGTTATAATACCCTTTCATCCAAAATAATTATTTGTGCCCCTACCCTTGGATCTTCAAAGTATAAAACTTAAGTTGAACCTTGTATTCATAAGCCTTAACATACATAGATCATGTGGCAATGGGACTAGGAGCTATCTTACCTTTAATATTTAAAGGAGATTGAACCATAAGTAAGCATAAGTTTGTTCCCATTGCTAAATGAGTGTAAGATCTCAAACATTATTAGATATTTAAGTTATTTGTAAAATATAATACAAGGGATAAAATTGTTTGTTAGGGGTTCAAAATAGGTCAAAATGGTTAGGTGAACATTAAATTGTTTAATTAATTTGCATTGAGTGCCATAGTTAAGATCAAAGTTTTTTTCACACCACCATAATGCTAAAAGAAGGTCGATCTTGGATGTGATTCTCCAAGCAAATTTTGAAATAAGAAACCAAAGGATGGCTACAAACAAAGTTCCATTAAATTCAAATTATAACAAAATTCAACAATATCATGCTAAGTTTTATTATTTGATTATAAGGCCCAAAATTAAAACATATATATAAATATAAACCAAGCTAGATAGGTATATGTACACACACATACATATATTTGCTAGACTATTTTCTCAATTTAAAAGTCATTTGACATTTGAAACTCACACACCACGGATAAGGGACTACCAATGAAACCAAACCAACTGACAAATATTCATTCTACAACATGAACAATACATCCAGTAAAAATTATACTTTGAAATTCAAAAAAGAAAAAGGAAACAGGAATGCCCCAGGCTTTCAATAGACCTCTTGATTATTATACAGATGAATTTCTCTTGGAAAACCAACTCAAATTAAAGAACCAACAGAAGAAGAAGGACATTATTTAAAGCATTTTGTACAGTATTTTAAGCCTTAGTTATTTCCCATCCTTTACAGAAATACTTTCAAACAATTTGAATGGTCTCCAAATACGGTCTAAACAAAGTTCTAGAAAATAACAATATCATTTTCTTATGCCTTCATTATTTTGAGAAAACTACTCCCCAGATTTTGTAAATTGAACATGGTTCTACTGTTCAGTGCTTTCTAACTGGTTCAAGCTTCAGTTCCCAGAAAGCCACGGCCTGTGTGAGCAATTCATACATTGCTAGAGGACTAATGAAATAGAGATTGGGGAGGGTGGGGGGATGGGTTCACCAGTGCTCGTTGTCATGGACCCCAAATCTTGACTTGTTCCACTTGGTGTTTGTGAGAAGAAATATCTGCAACACTTAAGCAGTCCTTCAAGTCTTACATTGCTGTTTCAAAGTGGAGCTCCGGATGAAACTACTGTTGAGTGAGGCCCTTGATCTTGTTCCCCCCTTTCTTGATCGCCACTGCAGGCTTTCTGCCAATCCCCGGTTTGTCAATTTGCAGGACCAGTGGGGTCTTACCATCACAAAACCATCAAATGTTGGCATCTGATTGATGATATCCTTTGTTCAGACAATGCTTCCTTACATTACTGCCACCAACAGCAAAAGCTTCCCTCTCCAAATAAAAAATAGACCCCTCTCTAAGGAGGCCTCAATGCTGTACCTTCAACCGTTTTGGAGCATTAATCTCTTCAAAAATGTCCAGCAGCTGGCCTGCAAGGGCAACTGGGTCATCAAGCATGTTTTGCATAACAATATAAACTAGTTTTTGTTCAGCCTCTGTTGCATGCAAGCTCAGCCAAGTGAAGAAATTCCTTCGAAACTCTTCTTTTGCATGACCCTCTCGCTCCAGCCACCTTATTGTCTGAACACATTGCTTAAACACCCTCTCTGATCCATTGAGAGGCCCTCTCAGCAGCTGGCTCTCTGGAACAGCAATCTCCAACTCACCAGATTTTTCTTCTTTTGTTTCCACCAGTGTACTATGCAAGAATGATGCTTCTACTTGACCATCTGACTCATCCTGCTTTGCAACCGCCATTTGGACTTCCCTTCTCACATGGATACAGTCTGCTGCTGTGCATACATAGCCATTTTCCCCTAAGGCTGCCTTACTGCTGCAAATCTCAACTTTGTTATGCAACAATTGTAGTCCTGCAGTAATCTCAGAATCTGCACCAAAACATCCAAATGGCACTATTTTCTTACCTAATACACATGTTGATCCTGAGGAATCTCCACAATTGTTCACCCTCCCTGCTGGCAATAACTTCTCAAAATCCTGAATGCCACCTTTCAGTCCTATATGAGGGTTGCCATCTGCACCTTTGGAACCTTGGCCACTATCTACATTCTCTGCAGTAGTTGGTTGTCCTGTCCTCTGGCTATCCTGCTGGCAAACATTCCTGAGTGCCACCTCCACACCAAGTCTCTTCATCCCTTGGATAGGTGCCATATTTTTGCAAGGAAACCTGCTTCCTTCTGTACTTGCTACCTCAACTGGTTGAGCCCCTACAACATACGAGCTGCTGCCCCACTCCATCACAGGTATTGGAGCTACTTCAGCCAGCAAGGAAGGCTGTGCCCCTGCTTGTAATTCTGCTCTGTCCTCCTTGACCAAACTGATGAGGTGCTTGTTCTGTTCTAACCTTTGATTTCCGTGGAAGTGAGAACATAGGCTTAAGTCAGATGCCCCATCAGCAGCCCCATTACCATGCCTTTGATTCAAGTCTTTAGTAGAAGCTTCTACTGGTGTCTTGGTTCCTGCTCTGTTTCCATTTTCCTGAGAAAAACCTGCATCTGCTTGGCTAGCCCTGGAGTCTGGCCTCACCTCTGGTCGGACCAATGTTCTTGAAGCAGAACCCTTGTTTTCCTGCGAAATTGAGTCTCCTTTCCTTGCCCAAGCCCCACATACACCTTTGCCTAAATCATGTACCTAAAACACCACTCAGATCTAAATCAGCCATCTTGATTCAAAATACTCTGGCAAAACTGGCAATGGAGCTCTTGATTCTGACCCAATCCTCCATTGCAAGGTAACCTTGGATAGGTTAGAACTGACACACAGCATCTTCAAGTTCATATGCAGATCAAACTGCATTCTATCTGCTTGGAAACCTATGAAGATGAAAACCTCTGCAAAACTTCATTTACAAAGGTGATGACACAGGTACCATACCATAGAAATTCTGAAAACTCTGAAAGACACTCTGATAGCAAGGGCAATTTGCAAATAGCAGTCTGTGTTTCTGAGGTAGATAACAACTGTACCTTGAATGACTTGTGTGTTGAGTCACTGACTTCTTGCTTCACACATACATTTCCAGTCAGTAGCCTTGGAAGATTCCCATGCTGTCCTCCAGCTACATTTTCAGGTGTGCCCAAAAATCTCGCCTCCCGCTCAACTTCCAAGTGAGTTTCAAAAGGGATTTCAAGTGGTCTTGTCAAACAACGAGCCTCAAAACGCTCAATTTCACCATTGACATCAAATGCAATCACCTGTCATTGATTCAAGATCACAACTGCTACAAGATCACATTATGGAATGACAGAATGCAATTTGATCTGCCCATTGTTAACAAAGGTATATGATGCTTGAAAAGCTAAAGGAGACCATGAACCCCAAATGACATTCATGAGGGCTAACATACATATTGATTTGCCCAGGCCTGTATAGGTAAAAGGTTCATGGTGTGAGTCATCTAATCTTTGCTTTCTTCAGTAAGTAGTGAACAATGAATTCAATGCACTTCACTGCTTTTAAAAAACATAGAGTAGTTAACACTGTGAGCCATAAATACCATCATGGTGATAGGTATTAGATCATGTACACTGGTGAAATTTTTTTGGGACTATGAACTGGATTCGAGCAGACAATTATTCATCTTTTGGATGGCACACACATATGCAAAGTCTGAAAAGAATAATTGCATATTCTGCAAGGCACTGTGCTCATACATTTGAAGAGCTATCCATGAAACTTTTAACATCTTCATTTGATGTAATTGACATCCATGCACTGCAACACAAGGTGACCACTGGTATTGCAGACATGATAAGTCAAGCTCACCTTGAAAATATAGTCAGTGCTAGGCTCCAGGTTCGACACCAGGGCTCTCCTTTGTGTCCTTGGAAGGGTGCAGGTTGGTCTTTCAAGGTACCCCAACTCAGATACCTTGTGATGCCATAGCTGATAGCCCTGGATGTATGGTGTTGATTGGACATCACGACCTTTCCAACACACAACAACTGAGGTGGCCAATACATCCTTGAAATGAACTCCCGCTGATACCATTGGTGCATCTGACAAAGCACCCAACTTCAATATATATAGATTGTAAAAGGAGACACTACCTTCTCAAACTGAAACATAAAATCCAAGAACCAGACGTTCTCTGGTGTTGTTAAACCAGGGTGCTACTTTCACAGATTACATGACATACTATTGCAATGTGGAAGTCATCACATAAGCTCCTTCCCATGACCATGATTCTTCTGAGGGCTTCTCATCCCCAACTTGGACCTGAAACATAGAGAAAGATGGATGAGAACCCGTACCTTGAGATATAACATGTGAGTTCTCACTTGGAGCCTGCAGGAGATCTGCAGCTTCAAGAGCTTCCCTTACAAGCTGCTGGACATCCAGGCCACAAGAGAGACGGCTAACAATTCCTCTTACACACTTGGATGCAGCTTCAGCAAGACGCCCTATCTCCCCTTCCAACTTTTTTGCAGCTCGGTCAACAATTTTATGTTGTTCTCTATAGCGACTTGTCCCATCCAAGAGGCGTTGTGCAAGGGAGAGTCGTTGGCATAGGACATCAACTCTCCGTGCATCTTTGGCAACCAGTAACTGTTTTCTCCAAGACCTGCCAGATGGACCCAAAATGATATAAACAGGTTGCTACCTAACTGGCACAGTACCTTGAGGAGAAGTAAGAAGAGCACCAGTTGTGATATCCAACCATTGGAGCTGTGATTGCCAGTCATCTCCAATTGGCTATCATGGACTTGACAAAGAGCACAAAAGTGGAGGTAAGCATACAAGGAGAGGTGGGAACAAAGAGGTCAACTGGATGATTGTACACAGCCCTTTTACCAGCTGTACTAGAGCTTGGAAAGACTACTACATAAGAGGTAGTTTGAAACTGACCCAAGAAGACTAGTCATTTTTCTACATGATGAGCAACAGTAGCTTGCATCCAGCCAGATCTCCCCAGCAATGTTCACCACACCTGCAATCCCACGTCTCAAAGCACACTCCAGGTGGCATGAAAATCCACAAGGGATTTGTCCATTGTGTGATTCATCAGAGCAAGCAATCCATAAACTGGGATCCTTGTTGTCATCAAATTGGTGGCAAAGGCAGCAGGAGCAGCGCTTGCAAAAGGTGTCCTCTGCCTTGATAACTGCTCTGCAGGCTGAATTCTCACATATCTGCTGGTACCTGAAGTAGCAAGCATAGTTGAACAAGAGGTCAATCCCAGTTGAAAGCCCCTTAGCAAGCTCAACTGACCACAAGAGCAGACTTATCCCATCATGTAAGATGGTAGTCTATGTGAATCGAGTTGCAGTCAGCCATTGCCTGTCTCCAAGTATTTTCCTTGAGAGAATAAGTCTTAATAGACCTTTCCACTACCTTTTCAAAAGCTCTGTTTACACGATTAGAGAATCTGGTGACCAATTACATCTCAGATGTGTGCAGCTTCTCCTGAAGTAAATGTGTTCAGCAAAAGCATGAGGTACCAAATAAACACAAGTGCCAGCTCTCACAATTAGGGGGAAGCCGGCGGAGATTTTATCCATGAACAATCATTGATATGGAGGAACCAAAATGTCAAACTGAAGAAATTCAACTGGAGAGAAAACAAAGACCATCATAATTACCTGTTATCCACAAGATTAGAGGGTGCAGGACACTGAGTTGAGGTGAGGACTTGGGATGAGTGCTCTCCCTTCCGCTGCCAACGTTGTGGATTCTGGGTTACAGGCTGCGGCATGGCTGAATTTTGTATATTTCTTGAACAGCTAGACTCCTCAGGGAAAAATGGTCAATTTGCTTCACCTTTGAAACAACTGGGTTGCCTCTTTTAATTCCACTTTCAGCGCATAGTAGCTCAATCAACTCATTCAACATGTCCAGCTATGAAGGAGATCAAAAGTTCATAACACTGCCTTTTGCTGTACCTCTGTCAAAATCTCCTTACATTCTGGAACTGTGAGCTTTGCAAACTTCACTGCATGTGCCAGCACCTGTATATCTGTATACAAGCTGATGTTGAGAGCTTTGTAAAACCTCCCACCTGCAACAATTGGTCAAAGGGGATGTCAGCAAAATGAGAATGACAATCCTAACGTGCCAAGGATTGCAATCTTAAAAGTAGTTGCAACATTAGCAATCAAACTGCTTTAAGGTCCCCTATTGCACAGAGAAGAATATGTGTTTCTTGCTATCAGGTGAAGTTAACATCAAGCTCTTCTTGTCACCAATTGATCATGATCTGCATGCTACTGCTTCTTCCAGCAAAGAGCTCCACATTCATGCCATAGGTGCTTTTATATACTCTACAATCACCTTAGAGTCTAATAAAGTACCATATACATGCCCCAGGCCCTTTCTTCTTTGAAGGTAGTTCCAAACGAACATTTTGTTCTCCACTTACTATTGTCAATTTGCTTCTGGTGCTGATCCTTCTCGTACAAGATTCAACCGTACACTGGCTGATGCGTATGGTCTTCGTTCCAGTATCTTCCAATTCCTGCAGAGAATGGCGATGCACGTAACCACACACACCAGAATGGAATCCCTACAATACGAGTAGGATTCATTGTTCCAAAGGAGGTATGGAAATCACTGATCGCAAAACGCTAGGACTCTACCTTAAGGTACAAACTCACGCACCGCTAGTCGGTATAGATCAGACAAGCCGCAAAGACTTGGCAAACCAAAGCCTGAACTCAGAAAGTCGCAGCGAGCTCGAGATCTCCAACTACAAAGCTGCAGGAAAAGTCAGAAACAAACAGGTGTACACGCGTTAACGCCTGGCGTCTCCATATTCTGGCACAACTCCTTACCGCAGCGACGACCAAAAACAGACAGCCCTCGCAACCCCACACACAAAGAAAATAAGGAAATGAGAGCTACTACGCCCACCACTAGAGCGTGTTACACGAATCTTTCTACTCCCACAAACTACGCGTGTGACTACAACTCGAGCATGCAAAGGAGAGCGCCGAGGCCACGTATGCCGCAAGAACACAGGCCACAGACACACAGGACAGGACGAAAACGAAAGCAGAGAAAGAGGAAGAAAAAATTACATAAAAAAATTCTTTAAAAAATTATAGAAAAAAAGAAAAGTGCAAACACTTACGCAAAGCTGGTCAGTAGTCAGTACCGAGGAAGTCGCGCTCCGTGTTTGCCTAAGAACGAAAGCAGCAACGAGCACGAGAGAGAGAGAGAAGAGACGCAGACGAGCGCGCACGCAAAGAGAGAGAGAGAGAGAGAGCAAAAGAGAGGAGAGGAGCATAGCCATTGCAGAGAACGGTGCCCACCGGAGTTTCGCCACTTTTCTGCCACCCGTGTGCCGAAAATCAACAGTATTTTCTTTTTCACAATTTCAACTTTGGTTTTTACAATAATTTCTTTTGGCTATCTATTTTTTTTTGCAATTTAGCATATTACCATTGCAATTCGGGTAAACGTGAACATTTTGCAGTATTTAAAAATACTTCAAACATTTATATGATATGTGAAAATTCATTTTAAAAATAATTATTTAATATAAATATTAACATTTTTAGAGTGACAATAAATTGCTTTAAAATGGTTTTTACAAGTTTTTTTTAAAAAAGAAAGGAAGGTGGCATTACAGTTTTAAAGCTCGCCCAAAACCCTGTTTTTTTCTAGGTACCCTTGTATTTTGGTGGCTTGGGAGGGTATTTTTAAAAAATTAGTATATACTAAACAAATTGATTTTATAATTTATTATGGATAAATTTCACATTTTTTCTGGTTACTCTTTTGGGTGTCAAATATTTTTCTATTTTTATTTTGATATTTAGTAATGGTCAAAATTCTGTTTATAATTTTGCATGGTTATGGGTCGCAAAGTCGCACCCTCGAATCGAATGTGGTTTTGCTGGTTCTGGAATCAATTGAATAGCCCAAGTGGTTCCAAAGATTCACGGAACCGCCTTTGCAAGTGGTTGTGAGTTCAATTCATCATTAAGCATCTTTAGGGCGAAATTGATGATTCCCAAAATCAAGTAATTGCCAATAAATAAATAATTAGACCATTTGTCGGGCAAGCTATTTGAATTTTTTTTTACTAACCAAAAATTTGATTGTACTTTTTTTTTTCCCGCAGAAATTATGAAATTGCCATATCTAGATAATAGTTTCCAGGAGGTCACCAAAATATGGCAGGATTCTTTGATTTTTCTACTTTCTTTGCTTCCTTATAGCCAAATTTGGCTAATTCCTCTTGGGGATGTGGTTACATCACAAAATTGGGGGTGGGAAAATAAATAATAATAAAAAAAATCCTGATCAGATATTTTCTTTAAAAACATTTAGACCAAAAAATCACTGGTTCCGATTTTTTGGAAAAAATTCTGATTGCCATTATTGAAATTCATTCCAATACCATTTAAAATAATCTAATATATATATATTTAAAATGGTTTTGGAAGGAAAAATTAGTTGGGTAACCTGTTCACACTTGGGCCAATGGCATGGGGTACACTAGTCACCCCTGAAGTTAATTAGCCACTACAGAAGTTACCTTCCTTTCCCCAAAAAGGAATAAAAATTGGCTAAATTATTTTTCAAAGACCTAAGAGGAAGGAAAGTAAATGACTATTGAATTTTTTTTATAAATGAAACAATGCTTATTTAAAGTCCCCAAAACAACCTTCTACTTTTAGGTCTACCTATTTACTGAGGAGACAAATTCCCAAAACTATAAATTAATTAATTAATTAAATTAAATTAAATAAAAATGCAACCTTCATGGATGACTCAAGAATCAACCTAGTTGAACATCCATCCATGAAACAATTCATAAAAAGTTTCGATAATTAAAGTTTTATTTTTTCCTAATAAGAGTTTCGTGTATTTTATTTTAAATTCAACAACTTGAAACCATTTGTATTCTATTGAGTTTCCAATTACAAAAGTGGATCAATGCAATACAAGATTATTTGCAACCAAATCATCCATCCAGCTCAGTTAAAGATAAAATTTTACTAAAGAAGCCCATGGGTCCCAACCTCTATGAGTTGAGAGAGAGGGACACTTATGGGGTTTTTTTTTTAATTAAATTTTTTTGATTGGATCTCCTGACCTCAAATTAACTTGAAATTTCAAAATAAAAATAAAAATCTAACATTTTAAATAATGAAAATACACATCCAGATTCCAATGATAGCTAAAACAAAAGGTATTTTGAACTAGTAATCTACATGAAATTATGATAAATACCAGCATATTTGAGGATTTTTAGTGGTGGGTTTAAGGCCCCAGGAATATTATACCTTGCTTAAGGCGGTGTCTTAGTGACAAGATGGGAAAGCATTTTTGTAAAGCTTGCCAAGAGGTACCACAAGTGCAAGGCGGTGTGACAGTGACAAGAAGATGGGAAGCATTTTTTGTAAAGCTTGCAGAGGAAGTAGGTTTAGGGTTTATGAAAATTGTAAAGCTTCTGCAAGAATGGATGAATTTATTTTGTGTTGGGTAAACTCCCTAGGGCTGGTAAAAATGGACTGAAGTTTTACTTTTACTCCTTTAAAGCTGCGATACTTGGTGGGTATCATTTGGGTGCCCGCTGGGTATCATGGTAAAAAAAAGAAGTAATATAATAAGCATGTTGAAACCGAAAATGCTTGCCTCTTTTATTAACACCTTTCCGAAATGTCACTCACTACTAGTGTGGCCTGTGCCGTTGGCCCAAGTGTTACCACGTTTTCAACTGATTTTTCCTTCCAAAACCTGGTTTTTAAAATTTTATTTGAATTTTGAGCAGTAGAAATCACTTAAAAATCGATATCCAAATCTTACCAAATAAATTCCATTAAATCCTGCTCATCAAGATCTTTCCAACAACACCAAAGGTACATTCCAATTCCTCCGAAATTTTCAGCTACAATTTGATAAAAAATTCATTGAAGAAATCATTCAATATTCAAGAACTTCTACACCACAAGTTCAAACACCATGAAACCAAGCCGATGCACCCTCCTCTTCAAGAGCTTTCGAGAGATATCAAGAACACAATCTGAAGCATCCCGGTTCAGTGGATCTCATCGGTAAAAACAAAACAAAACAAACAAACTACCTTCCTTAATAAATAGATTGGCAGTTCATTATGTTAAGTAAGGTACCTTCCATTTACACTAAATTTTTTTGTCAAAGGTTTTATTCATCCTATAACATAACACTAAGAAAAAAATGCAAGGCCTTTACAAGAAAAAATAAAAATCCATGATAAAACTTGGACAAGCACAAGAAACATAAAAGTGGGATTACTAATTTGCTTGCAATGAAATGAGTCTTGAACATTCACAAGTAGATAGTTGTAAGCAAAGGTCCAAAGGACCACAAAATTCACGAACAAAAGATTTGATATTCATGTTAAAATGGTATAAAAGTTTTGGACTAGGTAATCAACAAAAATGCATTGGTCACCATGAATAGTCTAAGCACAAGACTAATTCATAGTGACTAACATGTTCTCAATAGGTTATTAGACATAACTAACTGTTCTAAAGCATTGAGCTTTTGGGTTATGGGACACATGAGAAGGTGAGTTATGAGGTTTAGCTAACCAATGATTTGGAACATGAAAAAGGTAAAAGGAAATATACAATTGTTAAAAGACAACATAACTCATCAAAAGTGTGATTCCATGTTAACGAGATGTTCTGTACAAACCATTATGTTGGTATATTAGGTGTTGGTAAAGGATATTGTAAATTCATTGGAAAATGGACTCTCTTTTGCATTTAATGTTGTTTGAGGATGTTGTAAATTCATTGAAAAATGGATTCTCTTTTGCAATGAAAATTGGGAAAAATCATGGGATCAATGAAAATGTTAAACACCTCCTTCCATTGAACTTTGAGAGGGTTTATAAAAAAAACTACAACATTTTTTGTGGTTATGTTGTGAGGTTTGAATAATAGTTTTAAAAATGAAAAACAAATACAAAGTTAGATACATTTGTTTCAAAAAATAGGAAATAGACTAATGATAGTTATTAGATCCTAGTTCCATGTAGTGGTGGGTTCAAATCTTGTTAGGAGTTATAGAACATATTAAATTTTTTGTTATGTGTCAAACATTGGAACATCAATTGCACAATTTTACACAAAATATGCAAGGCACAAAATGGTTTGCCTAATGAGGTTTGATGGGGAGAATATAATATTTTATGTTTCACTTGAGTTTTCATGTTGAAAACACAAAGTTGGTAGCATCAATTTCTAAAGAAAGAATGCATTGTGGGATGAAAGGGAGTAAAATGAACATCACTAGGATGAAGACCTACTAAAAAGGAGATCAAGTTGTCGAATGCAGAAAACAACAAAAGAGGTGTTAGTTGATAATTTTTGCTTCTTGTTTTATGGATGTGGGTGTTTTGAGTTGTCTATTACAAGTTAATTGTCTTAGAAGGTTTGTGGTGTGCACTTGCATTACATAAGTCAAGATAGTGGAGTAGTTAGAATCAATTTGGTACCCTTGATTATTTTTGGCAATGGTGGGCTTGGTGAAAGTCTGGGGAAGTGGTGGACGCAAATGCATAAGGAGGCGGGTTATGTGCAAATTAAGTGTTTTTCTATTTTTAATTTTTCTTTTCTGGGGATTAAATGGTGTAGGATGTTGAACATCTAGTTCTCTAAATGTTTTTGTGAAGTAAATGACTCATGGGAAGAATGCTCATAGCCATAATCTTTGTAGCTTTTGACTCCAACTATTTCCAATTGTGTATTGGACTTAAAAATTAAGAATTGTTCAAGATAAAAGGCATGAATAAATTACATAGAAATGATGGAAGTGATGAAGTTCCATAGGGGACAATTATGGTTAGTCTGAAGAAAGCATAAGTTTGCAGGTTGTGAGGAATTTGTGGGCAAGTTACATTCAAGAAACCGAGATTCATTGGTTTGGGAACTTTGGGGATAAGGTGTCTGTAGTATTCTAAGAAAGGAAAATGTGAAATTTGTGCTGATGTGGACATCTATCTCATCCATGTTAAATGCTTGAATGGATATGTGGAAATTGTTGTTGGTGGGGTTGACACATTAAAATTAGTGTTATGTAAGACCAATATAACCTATAAAAACTAGTTCAAAGAGATTTGATCCAACATCTTTGTGATCCATTAATGTTTAGCAGTTTGGTTTAGATAGGTAGTTTGGAATCATAAATTAATCAGTACTTATTCATTCATAGGAAATAAGGTTTAACTGGTTTATCCAATAAGGATTGTTGGTTGAGTTTAGAAAACAAAATTATTGATAGCAACTATAGATTTACCATGGACATCGACTATTATTTGTATGGATTTGTAAAGGCTTTGTATGGTTTCCTTTTTTGTCACAACACAAATGTCATATTCATTGTCACCTTCTTTCTCATCCACCCATTTATATCAATTTTAACTACTCCTAAACAACCAACAAATGCAAAAAAAAATGTGGCCCATGAAACCTATAAAACTCCTGTCACACAACATTTATGTTTGCAAACAAATTTTTGGTATTTTGTTGAATTTTTAAAGGTTTGAAACAACGTTGTGTGGTTTTTTGTTTTCTATGAAAACTTCTAATTTTGGTTTTTAAAAAAAATTAGAAATTGAAAGAACTAGATGGTTCTAAGGGTTTGATTGGGAAAAATTAGTTATTTGGGGTTGGTTTTTTAATAGAAAACCAGGTGGTTTTGATTTGGGTTTCAGGTAAGACACCCATCTAGTTTTGGTAATTTGGTTATTAGTCTAATTTTTAGTCTAGTTTGGAGTTGGTGGTCAAATTAAACCCCTTACATTTACTTGAATATGAGGTTAATTCTGAAGTTAGTTTTTTGAAGACATCAACTTTAATTATGTGGAAAGTGGAAAGTTTGAACAAAAAAATTACAAACTACAAATTCCCAATTTCAATGCAATTTAAAACCCATGGGGAACATTAATAATAATAAAAAAAAATACATGAGTAAAAGTATAGTGTGAAATATTTTGGTTGTTGGGTAAAAATTATAAGTTAAATAGTTTTTAAAATAGGGTACATTTATTTCAAATAATCAATTTAATTTTAATATAAGGTGTGTAATAATATGAAATAATGGATTATAATTAATGTAGGGTGGCTTTACTATGTATATATTTTTAAAATAGATAATAATAAGGTGATAAAAAATAGGTTGGACATTTATGTAATAACCCCCCCTAAAAATGATCATTTGATGCATGTAAATCCCAAATTTTACATTAAGTGTCCCTGTCGCAACCCCACTTTGGGGCTAAGTGTGAGAATGCAATTCACACTCCTAAAAGTGGGAAACTTGGAATCCTCCGAGACTCCCAAAAATTTAGAAGACGATTTGAGGGGTCAAATCTCTTTGCATTGGTGCGTTCTTTATATCAATGGAAAGGTCTTGAAGCGTAAATGCCCAAAATGGCCTCGTATGGGCCATTTGGACATTTGCAGCCCAAGTTATGGGCAAAAGAAGGGTCGGGAGTCAAAATGCCAGTTTGATTCCCAACCACTAAAAGTTGGGAATCGACCTCTTCCCGACGTTGCCTCAAGGAGTGCAACACAGCGTTGGAAAACTCTTGACGAGAACTACAACTTTGGTTGAGACCTCGTCCCGATCCGAGTTCGGGGCGAGGAGCTATGAGCGTCCAAAGTCCCAGGACTCCAACCCGGGATAGTTTCGGGACTCCAACTTGGGAGTCCCGGGAAAAAGAGCCATTCGGATGTAGCCTCTGTGGTGAGACACAGAAAATACTATACGGGGGAAGGTGGTGGTTTCCCCCGAGTCCGGGCCGTGGTGAGTCTTGTGTATGAAAGTGCCTGTGGCTTGTCCTAGCACCCAAGGGTGTTCCCGAAGGCTAACTAACCCTCTTGTGGTTGGTTTTGGATGCAGATTCAAGCTTGATAATCTAGTCCCTTTTCCTAGTCTAATTTCAGGACTTCTAGCACGCCCCTCTACCCCCTTTTAGTGCTGGAAGTCGGGAGTGGGCCCTAAGTCCCAACTTTCCACAATTTTACATAGTTGAACCCTCAAGTGGGTTCAACAAGGGACTTAGGCGCGCGTCAATCCCTCTCAAGATTCAAAGATTTTTTTTTTTCCAAACTCATTTACAATTTACAAATATGGAATATGGAGCTTATGAAATTTTCCATGGAAAAACTCAAAAAATAAATGAGCTAAAGAAGAAATGAAGAAATTAGCGATGGGAAATAACAAATGACAAATTAACATGGCAACCATAATTTAGGATATGTGAAGTTCTAGGATCCATTCAAAAGCTCAGAAACCTCAAAACAAAAAATGATAAAAAAATCCATATGTGCACACCCATTTTGGGCATCAAGGAACATTTGAAAGTAACAAATTGGAAATCAAGCTCAAAAATCACAAGATTTGCGAATTCTTCCCATGCAACCTCCTCCTAAAACTCTACATCAAGTTCTTTTGACAATTCAAATTCTACCTTACATGCATCCACAAAATTAAAAGGTTGAAAATGCCCAACCCTTGGATCCACAAGCCAATTTTTGTTGATAAAAATCATCTAGTTGAGATGGCCAATTTGCAATTGACACCTCCTTAGTGTTATGAAAATTCCAGCACTTGAGAAAATTTGCTTTGTTTCGATTTAGCTTGCTAGAATCCCAAGGATTTGTCAAGCCAATGACCCCACCATTGGCCACCTTTTCTCATGGATGCACCACCAAGATAATGAACATTTGCACTTCTCCACATTGACATGGTGGTGGTAAAATGCATCAAGCTCCCATGACACAATTTGGAACATTGCTTTTAGATTAATCTTTGAGGTCTGAAACAAGTTTTTTTCATTGTAAACTTTAGAACCCTCCACATGAACCTCAACTTGCTATATAACTACATCATCATCTTATAACATTACATTAACAAGGGTAGAAGCAAACCAACATCATATTCTTTTACCAACACAAATGTAGGTTCACGACCATAGTAATTGGCCACCAACCATATACATTTAAACCCCGGATCTAACATCAATGCCAACATATTTGCCCCCTTTTCTTATCAAAGCCATGCATAAAGGAAAGGAAAGGTTGAAGAACTTCCAAGATTTGATGCTTCATGTGAATCACCAATTTTGTTAGTGTTGCATCAAAAGCATTTACCTTTAGATCACCCAATTGTTAGGGACAACCACATTAGCAAGTTCATCACAGACCTCACAAGTCTTGCTAATCACAAATTGTAGCACATCTCCAAGCAACCAATGTCTATGGCTTTGATTTAGAACTAAACCAATCATGATTGCTGACAATAAATTCACCACCATTTCACAAACTGCCCAAGTTCTTGGAGACAGAAGTTCTTGAAGTGCCACCATTTATCAACTACAACACAACGCAATCACATTCCAATAATTCATTGCATCTTAAAACAACAAAACACAAGTTGCAAACGTGTACATCACATTAATTAAAAGAGATGAAATTAAATTATGGGGGCATCAATAAAGTTGAGAAGGAGAAAAATTGACAAATCCAAAAAAGTTCGAAATAAAAATCAAAGAAGGCCTAATAATCTTAAAATAAGTCAAATTGACTACGAAAGGGCTGAAATTAAATCAGGAGGGCATAATAAAGCTAAAGAAAACAAAAATCAACCCATAGAAAGCTCAAAATAAATCAATATCAGCCACTAAAAAGTTAAAAGAATATCAAATCAGCCACAAAGAAGCTTAAAAAAATCAAATCCTTTACAAACAAGTTAAAAAAACATCAAATCAGCCAGAAAGAAGCTCAAAGAACATCAAATCAGGCACTAACAAGTTAAAAAAATCAAATCTTTCACAAACAAGCTTTAAAAAATCAAATCAAACATTAACAAGCTCAAAAAAAATCAAATAAACCATAAACAAGTTCAAATTAAGTCAAATAAGCCATAAACAAGTTTTTAAAAATCAAATTAGCCACTAATATGCTCCAAATAAATCAAATTGGCCTTTTAACATGCTGAAAAAAAAATCAAGGGGATGCAATAAAACACAAAAAATAAAACCAATGCAAGGAAAGCCCCAAATTGATCAACATCAACTACTAACAAGTTCCATAAAATTCACATTAACCACTAACAAGTTCAAATAAAAAGAGGCCATTGTGGAACCCATGTAATTAGAAATCAGATGTGGGGAAACAAATATGAAGGGAATCAGCAATGGAAAAAATCACCTCATAACTCAAATCCCAATAATTAGCCACTATTTGGCTTTTGATTAATCTCCAATCAACCTAGGAAAAAAATTGCCATGAATGCAAAAATCCACTTGAACATGTAATGAATGAGCCATGGGAAGAAAACCAAAAAATAAAATAAATCCAGAATGTGAAAAAAAATAGAAGGATGCATAATTTTTATGTATTTTGTTTTCACATGGGTGTTCAATTTGTGGGGTTAAGACCAAAATCCACGCACGCCTTTTCCCACACTTACGTCCCCTTGCCATATTTCTTTGGCCATGTGATACATTCTACATGTCCACTTTGGTAGCTTTGATTGAAGCGTAATGTAACCCACAAGCCACCTTGTGATTGAAAGTGGCATATTAACATAATTCGATAGTACATGGCCAAAACAATATTCATCAAATGGCTTAACTTTGTCAAAATCACAACAAGACACAACTACCCTAAGAGCATGGACACAAGTTTGTAGGTTGGAGCTTTTGTCCTTGAGGTAAGCAAAAATCTTTTGGGTGAGCCCAAATTTGTTGAGGATTTGTTTGAGCTTCACAACCATGGCAGCACCACTTGTATCACTCACTTCAAACAACCCAATTGTGATGTGTTTGGGTTCCCAAGTGATGAACAAAGAATTAACAACCAACACAAAGACATTGTGGGCCCCTTTGGACATCCACAAATCAAAAGTGTAGATAGTTGTCAAGCATTTTACAAGGGCAAGTTAACACGAATTTGGTCAATGTCCTATTCACCAATGCAAGAAGAACCTCTTTGGTGAAAATTGTTATGCCTAATGTACCTAGGTTGTGATTACTTGGGCAGTATGCCTATATAGGCTTTATTGGTACAATCTATTATAAGTATGGATACATCGATGGGTACCTAGTAGGTAGATAAGTACACAACAAAAATTAACACTTATTTGTTCTCCATGCAATATCGTCATCTTTTGATAATGACATTACCTATTTGGTGAGTAGGAAAATAGGTGCAAGTAGGTCACTTTAGGTAGGGAGGTAGGCCTATCACTACAAACATTAGGTGGTTGGCCTTTTAACTATTAGGTAAAAGAGGAAGGAGGTTAATAAGGAGGGGGGTGAGGAATAGGATTTGGAAAAAAAATAATAATAAGTAGAAGATTAAATAGACTAATTGTGATAATTAGGGGTGGTTGGTTAAAGATAGGAACACAATGAAAAAAATCTTGATTTAAACACCATCCATCCAAATTGGTGCATTATGACCTTCTAAAAGTACTCACTAAAATTTGAGTTGCACTAGTGATTTTGGTATCTCAATTAGTAGTTGCCAATTAGTTCAATCATTAATTCTTTATATATGTGTAGGGTAAATATTGATTCTCAAAATAAAGGGCCTAGGATAAGACAATAGTTGAGCTCAATTCCACATCTTAAGAATGTCCCTTACATGTGGGCTTTACCCATTACAAAACATGAGGTAAAAGTTATCATAAACCTAAACATGTGTCGATCATAAGGCATAAGAGGGGGAGGTTATGCCTAATCCTTAAAAACAGCAAGGATCTTACACTATTAATATTCTACCCCTATTTATACATTAGGCATAAGATTGCTCCCACTCTTAAGGATTCAATTTAATACGTGTTTCATGTTTTCTTGGAAGGAAATAAAATATCCTCCAAATGCTTTAGGAATTTTTTTTTTAATGTTTCACTAATATGCAATTGTCATGGTGTTTGAAGGTGTCAATGCAAGAAGGTGACCTTTTGGATCACTTGCAATAGATGGTAGTGCCTTCCATTGTGAATTGGAGAGTTATGATGACATGGGAACATTTCGTCACTATTTTTTCATTAATTCCATAACTACCTTATTTGTGTAGAATGATTAGATGGTGTACATCTGAATTGACCTTTAGTTACTTAAAACTAATGCAAGTTGTGATAGGAAATAAGTTGTGTTACACAAGGTTTAAAGCTAACAATTTTGAGATGGGTTTATTTGTTCACATATATGATCATGTAACATCAAAAGTTGGTTCTATTAGAAGTAGAAATGTAAATTATGTTAATTGTGACCTATCAGTAGAAAGATGGATGGATATGGGAAATAAACAATTGTCCATATAGGCTTTACACTTGAAAATATTTTGATTACTTGAATTTATTTGGACTCATCAATGATTTTGGGTTAGACATAAATAAAAGTGAATTATTTAGACTTGACTTGATCCCCAAAAAATGAATTCTTAATAATTTAATGATTCATCCATAGAAAGGATGATAACTCTAAAAGGTTAACATGTGACATAATACTACTCATTTGAAGTTGATGAATGATAAAGTTTAATAAATGTGGATGAGCGAGGTTGACAATCTATCCATTCTTTTCTTCATGTATTTAAGGGTGGAACATTGGGTTCATTTATGGTTTCAGGTTGTTAGTTTATCACAAACATAATAATAAGACTTTAGGTGTAATGTACTTATGAGGTAATAACCTATGTATTATTGTGATTTTGAAGGCATTCACAAGAAAAACTTATCCAAGTTTGGTGAATGAACCCCATAAGGTTAGGCCTTTAAGCACATGTGATGAACTCCCCCTTTGGATGTACTCATATGAAAACTAAGCTTTAAACATGTAAGTGATCCCATCCCAAGAAGAACCAAATTTTTCTTTGTGGCCTGTGAACTATGTGGATGGTGTATGTGTTATGTGAGAGAATTTAGTGTGCATGTCTACCTTTGTACTAGAAAGGACTTATTAAAATGATAACCCTTATAAGTCCAAACCTTGCCTCGGTTATAATCCTATATTTACAAGGTAAACTAATTTTTGAAAACAAGTTGGGTACAAGAAAATAATCACAAATCAAGCTTAGAAAATTTGGGTTTGAGTTCCCTAGCTAACTATGGGGTTAGGTCAATCATTGAACCTACAATCACCACCCGGGCACCATGGAGGAGATGGATGGATGGATGGTGGGTGGAGACAAAACACTCTATCCATTGGGGTTTGAGTTCCCTGGCTAATTATGGGGTTAGTTCAATTGCTATTTTCACTACCTTCCTAAACCTACACTAAACATTACATATAGTTAATCGGGTATTTGATTTTTCGATAACCATGATTATTGACATTACAATCATCAGTAATGTTGTAGGGGAGGTTCCCATACGAGTGGGTTCTCCTGAAGGAGGTTCACATGAGGGCGATAGCCAGAAGGTGTTCCCGACTGATGGATGGAGAACACACAAGTATGGGAACCTCCACGTATGTAAAAATCTCTTCTTTTTCTTTCCTACATTCTTTCCTTCTTGTTTTTCTGAATTTTCCCGATCTATCCCTTTCCTCCTTGTGTTTTTGAATTTTCCTGATCAATCCAATCAAAAAATCTTTCCATGGGAAACATGAGAATGTAGAAATCTAGCAGGATCTCCCCCACCGCATAACTCCCTAGGGATCTTCTGCTGGGGGAGATCTCTCAAAATACAAAGAGAAATAAAAAGAGAGGTTTTAACTGGTGTCAAAATATTGTCATCAGTTCATCTCAGCAAGCATGGTTTGCAGGAAGAAGAAGAAAGAACACCACAAAAGCGGTGCTGGATGTTACAAAAAATCAAATTGACACAGATGAGATGTGCACCTGCATTTGTATGGAGAGAGTGCAAGACACCCACATCAACAACTGCTCTCTCTCTCTCTCTCTCATCACACACCTCTAGATCCCACAATTTTAGAAGAGCCGGGTTTAGGGTTTGATTGACATTGAAGTAACACACGAAGATATCCTCACCAAGTCACCATCATGCTTGAGTTAGCCACATCAAAATTTGGTACCAAACAACTTTGTATCAATTGCTTGGAACTGCACAGCCACTATTGCTGTAGCTTCTATAGCAAGGTCTTGGAATTCCACCCGCTTTGGATTTCAAGACCCAGCAACCTGCAGTATTTTCAATCCGGTAGTGTGGAAAGAGAAGAGAAGCTTTCCTAGGAATCATACTGTGATTCTGCCTAATAATCCATGCCAAGTTGCATAAATTCAGCCTACAAATGACATTATTTGTGAGCATCTTCAAAGTTATCTGCCCCATACCTTGAATCCCAAATTTGCTCAGAGTGTTGCAGAATGAGCTTTGCAATAAGGAAATCGCCAGAATTTGGCATAATTGCCTTGTGGTTTTTCTGGGTGTAACCTCGTCTGCAGTGTTAGGTACACTGAAAAAATCTCTATAAGACCTAAGACCTTCTCATAAACTTATGGTTGAACTCCACCTGAATAGAAATTGCAAGATGACCTGATAACATAGTTAGCAAAATTTCTAGTCTGCTATTGAGGTAACTCATGACAGCAAACTGCAGCAGGCAAAAAAAGGAAGAAAGCCTAACAAGGAAAAAGAAATGGTAAACAGAAAACAACCATTTGGTATTCATGTTGGAAATCCTTCGTTGACGAGGAAAATATTTACATCCAGAGCAAAGATTCATTTGTCCCCGAAATAGCACAAGTATTTTGAGAGAGCATAAGTGCCCAGAAATTGGAGCTGACAGTCTTGGAGAAACAAGACCTGACAAGTTGATTGGAACATGATACATCCAGATAATCTGCTCAAAGTGGGGGGTGATGATTCATTTTGGATGGAGGCAACAAGTAGAAAAGGACAACAACCCATAAAGAGTCTTGATAAAACTGAAGGCCTGATGCACTAGACTACTGGCTTTAACACCCAACATACACAGCACCAATGGATAACTTCACAGCAAGATGTTATTCGTCTAGAAGCTGAAATAGGTAGGGTTACCTCAAATGTATTTGCGCTTGAGTCCCCCCCGGATGAGGAAGGCATAGATAGCTCTAGGATGAAAAACACACTTTGTCCGCAGCTGAGATCTGAACTTGTCCTCAGTCCTTTGGGGCTGCAGCCATAATACATTGTCATCTTGATTACGTAAGGAAGACAGGGTTTGGACAACTAGGTATGCCCTTGGTGTAAACACACACATCAACAGTAGCAAGTGGCAAGACAACACCCACCGCTTTTCTGATCTAACAGGGAAAGAATCTTAGTGGCACTTGAATCCTTAGGGGAAGAACATAACCAACTGCAAGAGATACCTTCTGATTAAGGAACAGGATTCACTGGAGAGAGTCAAGAAATAAGGCTTCCTTCAACAGCTAGCTGGAGCATGATATGGTCATGATACCTTTGACATGAAGAATGAGCATGTCCAGCAGCTGACTGCAGAACTCTGGAGAAATTTTGGCTGGCTGCATCAATGCAGTGTCAATCCCTTAAGAAATTGTTGAAGAAGTACAGATCACCAACAGTAACTTGCTGCCTTTTCTGCTCATCCCCTGCCACATCCAGATCCTCAGAGATTCATCCACAATCTTGCTTAACATCTAAATTACTCTAAGCTCTGAAATTTAAAAAAAACCATCTGCCAATGAAATCCTCTGACAATGCTGAAAAGAACAGGAGAGGTAAAAAAAGCATGCACAAGATCCTGAAACAAAATGCAGTACCTGTTAGCATCATTTGTTAGATGGAGCCGCATGAGCACTGCACCTCAGACAGGGGGTCCCTGTATCATCAGTCTTCTTTACATGCTGAGAGCAACTACATCCCAAGTAAAGGTTACACTTGACATCGACGGCCAACAATAACCCAAAGTTCACAATGGTATCACATTTGAAGACTCAACAAGAGATGCACTGAAATTGCAAGCACAAGATGCTCAAATGATGCACTGAAAATACACATGAATTTTGATCAAACAGCTAGCTAGACCTGCAAAACCAGTCACCCACCAAGTTCTTTATTCCTGAATTCTCCAAGAGGAAAAATTCACAAGAGGAATTTGATATATATAGAGATCTCATCAGATCATCCCCAGTCTCTTTGTAACATAGGCTGCTGTGGAAGTAGAAGTTTGATGACAATCAGCAACAGCTGCATGGTGGTGGTGCACTACTAGGTCTTCTGATGCTGCTGCTGATGATGTGAAGTTGCTGCAGCAGCATGTATTATACACAACAGGAGAAGAACATGGTAATAATGGTAACCATCTTCTGAACATGGCAGATGCAAAACCCACAAGTTGGGCAACAACAGGTGTAAGGTAACAAAGAGGCCAAATGCTTTCAATGCGCATCTGTAGTGATTCTATGACATCTTCAGTAAACCTATGGGCATAGCTTGGTCCTGGTAGGACAACAGCAAAGCATCCTCTCGGCACACTGATCCTGTGGAAGTAGTATTCTTCTGTAATCAGCATGTTTACCTTCTTCTCCAAATCCTCTATCCTCTGCCGCAGACGATCACCTTGTTCTTGTTCTTGTTCTTCTTGTTCTGCTGCTGCTACTGCTGCTGTTGCATAAGCACTACAGCTAGTGCTCCTTCGATTCTTCTCCAGCAGTTTTTGTTGTTGTTTATCACGATTCCTCATAGTATCTAGAACTTTTCTACTGTGTCGACGACGAGTAGCAGGAGTTGTTGACGATTCCTCTTCCTCCTCCTCCTCCTCCTCCCATGACGAGGAGGATGATGATGCAGATGAAACAAACAAGCCTGCGGCCGCATCCACATCGCTTAATGCTCTAGTGGTATTCTTTTTTGACTCGGCTTGAAATCTCCGGCTCTGCAGGTGCTTGGGGTTCAGTGACGATTGGAATGCTCGCCCTCTTGTTGTCGATTCGAGATTTGATAAAGCTTGCACCACGCCTTCATACTCATCCAAATCTTCCTCCTCCAACTCTTCCCCTTCTTCTTCTTCTTTTGCTGCTGCCGCCGCTTCTTCTTCTTCCATCATCTGATCTCCCGAAGGCTCCCACAAGTTGGATTGCATTAACCATTCCTCCGAGACTTTTCTTGATTCCTCCATTGTTGGAACACAAGAAAATTTCAGAGAGATTTTTTTGGACCTTCTCGTAGAAGAATCAGAAGAAAGTCTGTTTGTCTCTCAAACTCCTCCACCAGCAAACGGCATTACTGTCCAGATCTCCTCAAAAAATGTCCTCCTCTTAAAAGACGAAAACTTCAAAGCTAATGCTAATTTCTGCTAGCACTTAATCGAATATCCACTCCTTCTTCGAAAAGGGGAAAAAAGACGCTAGCACAGAATCTGCACACAAATGTTGAAAGACGGACGCAAAATGAGAAACTGCGTCACCTCAAAGTTCATACGCAAATCAAAAACCGATGCAGAACTCCCGGGAAAACCAAAAAAAAAAAAAAAAAAAACTTCCATCAATTGGAGTGATGCAGGAAAAACAAATCCTCAAGGGAAAAAAAAAATCAATCCTATAGAAAAAAATCCCTCGATTCTTTCCATCTAAGAAGCAAAACAACAACATTCAAAAGTGTAAGGAAAGCAACAAAACAACAATAATTTACAAACAGCAACCAATTTTTTTAAAAAAATAAAAAACGGAGTCTTTGAAAGAAAAAAAATTACCTTGTCCCTCAGATTTCAATCCTCAGGTGGCTGGCCGTTTGAGTCACGACGCGCGTGCAATTGGCGTCTACGAATTGCAGGGAGGGACGAGACGGTTCCGTGCAAAGACGCTCGCGATTGCCGTCCTCTTCTTCGTCTTCTCCCTTCCTTCCTTCCCTCGCGACCCGGCACCGTTGGTAACCGGACCATCTGACTGTGGTTGGGTTGTTAACTCGATACTTACTCGGGTTACTCGTGAAAAGAACCGATAAGCTTAAAGTATGTTTCGGCCCGTAGGAATATGCCACGTCATCTGGCTCACCATTGGTTGCATTCTCCAATCAATTCGGGATGTGCTTACCGATTTTTTTCTTTTAAAATTCTTTTTTTCCCTTTAATTTTGTATTTTATGGAGCAATTTCTTTTTCAATATTTTTTTGCATTTTGTTTTGTTTTTTTCCCCCCCCCCCCTTCTCTCTCTCTTTTTTTATTTTTATTTTTTTTTCTGTTTTTTGATGGTGGGCATTGGGTGGGGTCTAGGAGAGTTTTGTCTACCATTGGGAGGAAAAAATTCTATTAATTTTTTTTTAATAACAAAGAAATGCTTGGATAACAACATGTAAGACTCCAATTAGTAATTTGAAGCTTCTTTGTGGATTGATAATCACACTTTCAAAGAAACAAAAATATTTCCCCATTTTACTAGGGATTTATTCTATCTTGGGGGCTTTGGCACATTTTTAAAAAATAAATAAATTTGCAATGGCCTTTTTCTAGCTTGTAGTGTTAGGTCCCCTTTCTTCAACTACATATTTTTCAAAAGTACATATTTTAAAAAATTTCATTTATTGTGGTCTATTATGTTGGTCATTTGTTGTAATCCTTATTTGTTCAAGACTAATTGGAAATGGTTATAACTAACCAACAACAACAAAAAAAAAACAAAGTAACAAAACATGGAAAAGTATTTCTATTTTCATATATATTTTCCCCAAAAATAATATTTATCAAAGGCAAATGATGCAAGTTATCAAGCTTTAAATTGTCAATGTCCAATTAATGTTATTTAAAGTTATGACAGTGTTAGCTCTCATTCACACCTATAATAACAATTTCAAATAATACAACAACATTCAAAATATAAGTTCATTGTTGTCAAAAATTCTTTAAAATTTCAATTTTTGAAAAAATCATTATGAGCATTTTATGAACTTAGCATCATTTATTTATTTATTTATTTATTTTTGTGCTTGAATTTTCATACACCTAGCAAGAATGAAAAGTGCCTTGTGAAAGGCCAAATGAAATTGGGATGTTTTACTTTTTATATATTTACCAAGAATCAACAATGTGAAAGGGCCAATAACCATCTTCTCAATGGACAATCTCCATTTCATGCCACCTTAGTGATTGCACTAAACCATTGTATGCTATGTGGGATGATCCCTTGTTCATGCCTCCATTTGTATTGTAAGTGGATGCCACTGTTAATAGCAACAACACCTTTGATTTGGAGATTATTGATAGAATACACAAAAGATTTTAAGTGTTAGTAGCTTTGATAGGATAAATTTCACTTTGTAAGGTGAATTAATGTAGTATTAGTGGAATAAATGTAAGGAATTAGGATGATCAAGTAATTTGCATCTAATTGGTATAAAGGTGTAATGTGTTTTGTTTCAAATTTGAAGGTACATGTTTGAACTATGATTATTGTTGTTTGATGATTTACAATGGAATTGTTTTTTTATGCTCTCATGTTCATATGTAGATTTGTGACTTTGTGAAATGTATGAACTTCAGAGTGCTAAAAGTTGTGATGGCCAATAAGAGATTACATGTATAGTGAACTTGGCTTTGATTTGTTTGGTGTGTAATCAAACATTTTGTTGGGAAAGAGGGGGTATCTTGAATGTTCAGAGTCGACCTCAAGAATGGTGGTCATGCACCATGTAAAGGGAGGTTGAAGGACTACATTGGCTTTAAGATACACAATTTTTTCAAGTTTTCAAATTTCACTTTACCAAGGTTGGAATTGATTCTAATTTTCTAAACATCACATCTGTGAGATGAGTGGTCAAGTATCATGATTTGGTTGTTTAGATTTTGTCTTTGTTACTTCTTGATTATGGTTCCCTTCAAAAATCCAAACCAAACTTCAAAATTTGTCCCTTTTTTGCATTTGTATTGTTTAATCATGAACTTCAATCAATGCAAACTTGATAACACATAAGGTGCATTCGGATTCTACACCTATTTCACTCATGAATGGTACACTGTCAAAAAAAAAGTTTTGTGGCTTTGTCTTCTGCATCGATTTTGAAGGGGAAACAAAATCTTGTTTTTGATTTCATACTCATGCAAGCCATGTGTAGTACTAAAACAAACAAGAAAAAAAAGAAATTTGAATGGGAGTTGAATCAATTTTATAAAGATTGTTAAATTGTGAGGTTTTCTTTGCTAGAAAGTGATTGTGGGCAAGATGACAAGATGAGAAGTGGGAGACGTAAGGTTTACTTTGTTGTTGAAAGGAGGGACAAACTTTTAATGCCAAAATTGAACTTGTTCGTGAAACATTTTGGGTGGATAAAATGCATTGCCATGAAATTTGGAATTAATATTGATTAGTTTTATGTGTGTCCTACTAATGCACATGCGAAAAATGAAACCTTTTGCCTTTGAATAAAGTATCACATAATAGTTGTTTAATTTTAGAATGGGGGCAAGGCAATTTGGCATCTGTTACAACAAGATGAACCATCGACAAATTAAATGAAGGTTTCAAATCACTTTCCCACTTTCTCAAAATTGAAAATTGATTTCACAAGCATTGGTCAAATTCAATAAGGTGGACCATTGTACATTTAAAGTAGGTCAATAGGTTCCCAAGGTTGCAAGTATACAAAAAACTTTAAACAAGTAGACAACATTAAACATGAAATTTCAAAAAGTAGACCCAACATGATACAAGACCATACTCAAATATGAGTATGTAACCAAATTATTAATAAAGTGGATTAATAGGTTCCCAAGGCTACAATTACATAGACCCCAAAGCAAGTAAGAACACATACCATGGAAATTTGTCAAGTAGATTTCATAAAATGACTAAGTATATTTCTAATAATGTCAAGCAACATCTCATGTCTAGTACATGTAGATGCAATAGGTTTTTAATATTGTAATATTAGTTCAATACGAGTAAGTACATCCAACATAAATGTCAAGATCTAATCAAATCTAGGCCAAACAAATGATCAAGTTGATTTCATATGGAGACAAGAAACTTAAAGTTTAAATGCAAGTACAAAAACTATAGTTGAAATACTTAAGGTACCCATAACTCTATGGCCACGTGTAGTACACAAAAATCAATTTAACAACAAGACTAAAACTAAATATAAGATGAAATGTAAATATTAACTAGTTCCTTGAAATTCTTAGAGGTAGCATGTGGCATGTTATTCAAAAGTTTTGACATTGATGCATCTCCTTTCTAGATCCTTTTTAATGGCAAGATAGTAGTTGTTGTTTACCACCATTTCAATACAACATCACAATTTGCCTCATTAAGCACATCACACCTATGTTTGTGTGCCATTGCCCCCCTTGTAAGAAATTGTCATCAATTTGATTAACATGAATTTTCCTTACTATAATGTTTTTCAAAGAGTGTCTAGTGGCATCTAGTGTTATGCAAATGAAACTTTGGTGAATAACACATGTGTTTGTTGGAAGCAAATTTTACAAATAATATTGTTTTTTTATACCTTACATTTTCACCAACCTAATTTGATGTCATTGAGTCATAAGCTTCCTTGACATTGTTTGGCACTTCCAATTTCCCTTTTGTTTCCTTCATATAATTCTTTGCAAAATTATATAATAGTATATGAATTTTTTTGTGTTTTAGCACTTTCCATAGCACTTCCAAATACATTCACAAATTAAGGAGGCATTCGATGTTTAACAATTTGCTTAGGTTTGCATGATCAAAATCATGTTTAATTCCATGTCTCATAAATTTTCAATCAATTTATGCAATATATATATATAACAAATTTATATTCCCATGCATATAAAATATTGAAAATATATTTTAAAACATTATAACATTTGTGTCTTGAGGTCCAAATTGTTTTGTTATTATTCTCTCTTTTACTATAATTTTTTTCTAAGTAGGAATTAATGATTCATTTTTATCATCATCCATGATTTGTATAGATACAATTTAAACAAACAATGAACAAACTCCTCCAAAATTTTATGTAATCCAATAACTACCTTGTGGAAGAGTGAGAGTGAAATAGGCTATATTAGCTCTGGCATATTGGGACCCTGAGGAACTTGAAATGAACACATAGAGCCTTTATTTTGGCTACACATGTTGCACTTAGAATCAATACCTTTTAAAGATCCTGCTTAAAGCATTTTTTCTCAACTTTCTAATTGCATAAGAACTGAAATCTTGCCCACATTTAGGTTCTCTCACTTGCAGCATGTTTCAAGATGTCACAAACACCCACCTAATGTAAACTGTCAGTGCTGTCAAAGTGTGAGATCAAAGGAGAAATCTTTTGTGTGGGAAGGTAATGCCTCATAGAACTAAAGAAGGGGCAAGATTACAAGATGTTATCACATTGCAAGATATTATCCACATTCATGAATTCAAGTCCATGGTACAAAAATATTTAAGCATAATGGAAAATTTTTAAAAGAATGCCTTAACAAGGTTTTATTAAAAAAAAACTTAGCATGAAAGGAAATGTTATAATATTTAAAAGTTTGATGGAAATAACATTTTTAAATGTTATGAGATGTTGGTTTCTTTTTAAAGTTCAAATGGTTTCAAAAGTCTAGATTGTTTTTAAATTTATGGAGGAAGGTTAAATAGTTTCAAAAATACTGATGATGGGATAGATAAGGTTGGCCTTTGTAAACAATTTTGTCATAATTGTGAGTGTAAACAAGGATGAGTGTTTTTTAGAAACCTACATTTTTTTATTTGTCACATTTTGCAACTTCCAATTATAGACTCCTTTAGGGATGGCCACTATTACATTTGGTGATTAAAGGATTGAACATTTTCTTTTGTATCTAGTAAAACATTTCATTTATTTACTAATTTTGATACGTTAAACAACAATACTAATTGGACCAAACATCTCTGGTTGGTTAGAAGGAAATACTCCAAATTGGGTGGTGCATTTTACATTTGATAGCATCACATCATGATTCAAAAATTCAGATTTGGCATGTCCAATTGCCATGGAGTTTGTGTGTTTGAAATGTTCCATTTAGGTTTACACAAAACAACCATTTATAACTTCATTAGTTTCCAAAAAATGTTGTTGGAGTTGTGTAATTATAGGTGCTTGTGTACTTGTGTGCTAAAAACCAATATTGTTTTTCGAAAAAATGCCAACTTAGGTTCAATGAAGGAGTTGACACCTTCCAATTACCTCATATTCCAAGTTATTTAAAAGGTCTTGCCATGTTTGAATCCAATTTTGTTTTCATTCTCACCAACTTTGGCAAGGTTTTCTATATATGAAAATGTTACAATTGAAAGTCATGTGATACCTTGAGCTAAAACAATCAAAATTCTTTTGGTTTTGAAGTAGGTAAAATTCATGTTTAGAAAATTTGAATTTTTTATACCTTGTGTGCATGTGTGTAATGTAAGTTGGAAATTAATTGTGTACAAATTGGATGCAAATAAAGGACTTGAATGAAATTGGTTTGAGAGGAGTGTGACATGGAATTAAGGCTCTAGTGTTTGGCCAAGTAGTTCTTTTAGTAGCACCGAAACAATTTGTTACCTTTTGTTTTCCATCATTCAACGAAGTTTTGGTGTAATGGTTTTTATTGCTTGTGGAAGTTTTTGGAAGCAATGCACATTTATGAAGATGTACGATATTTGGGATGTATTCAATTTTTTGTTGTTTTTTAAAAAAAATTTGTGAAAGATGAGAGTTGTTGATGAGCTTTTTATGGTTCATTTGGTTTTGGATGTGTGCTTTGTTGTTTGTTATTTATGTGTTTAGTTGTTTATGGAGAATGAGGACAAGATTTGGATGTAAAGGAAGCTACACAAAAAATTTCCTTTCTTTTGTGTTTTTAGGATGTTTTGGTTTTCAGTCTTGTTGAAGAAAAAATGCTTGTAATGAACTAGGTTCTTAGGCTTTTCTTGGATTTTTGTTGCAAGAAGAAGATTAAGACAATATGTTGGAATTTATGAAAAAATATCTAAGGTTAAAGACACATGGATTTGATGATAATTTCTTGGGGTTTGAAAGCTTGTCTAAATGATTCTGATTGCTCAAGTTCAATATTTTTTTGTTTTTGAGTGTTGAGAGGACATGATACTTGTGGAAATGGGAACTTTGAAGGAAAATGGGTCCATGAACATTTGGGGAATTTGACATTTACATGATTGTATATTCTAAAATCTTTTATTGCAAAATTAGCTAATAGGGTTGTTTTCTTTTGTACAAGCTTCCTCGAAAATATTGGGATTTGGTGCAAGTATAAATAATGAGGAAATTTTATCTTTTTTAGTTGATAAGATTTGAAATTCAATTTTTTTCCAATTCTATGTTGTTAGGAGTATTGGGGATGTTGTCGGTCATGGTGATGGTGTATGATATTTGATTTGTATAAAAAATGTGTGGTGATGGAATCATTATAAGAACAAAAATATTTCATAAAAATAAACTTGGAGTGTTTTGATCTTAATTGTGAATTAAGAAATATGTTTTAAGTTGTTTAAATAAAAATAGTAATCATATCGGTGTTCAAGACTTTGTCATTGTTCACATTGTATTATTTTAGTTACGGTGTTTCATTAGAACTAGTTTATGTAGGGTGAGATTTTGGTGATTATCACTGTGATAATTCTAGAATCATTTCGGATTATAATTCGTCATAGATCAAATTCCATTTCAAAATCATTTTTGTGTTTTTTTTTTTGTTTGTATCTTATTATGAACTTTTTTAGTGAATCACACTTTTGTTGGCATTTTGCCTAACAAATCAAAACTGTAAAAAAATATTAATGGAATAAAATGATATCTAATAAAATTTACAAATTTGTTTTTGAAAAAACAAGATTGAATACAACAAAACTATTATGTCCACACAAAATAATTTAACCATTATCAATAGTAGTGTGAAAGATTGCAAAATCCAAATTTGTTTATTACTTCTTTAGTTAATGGGAATGGGCAAACATTTGGTCTTCAAAGATGAAGCTTTTTTTTGAGAGGAAAAGGGTTTTCATGTAAAAGTAAATTTTTTAAATTTATGACCAACCATTTTTTAAGTAATCTTTAAATCAACAAAAAAAAATTTGTTATAAATTTATGTGTAGTGTTCAACCAACAAATTAGGGAAAAATACAAGATTTACATGAGCAAATTTTCCATTTGATCTTTTGTTTTATAAACTTTTTCACCATTAAAGGTCTCAAATTATGCATGTGCAAGAAAATTGACAATAAATGTGTTGCCTTTTCGCCAAAGATTTCCATAGAGTTCTTTAACAACCCATTTAATTTTTTAAAAAATAAAATAAAATTTGATGGCTCCATTTTTGCTTTTATTTTTTTTTGTTATAAGAGGTTTAAAAGTGGACATTATTGCAAAAAATATTAGGACTTCAATTTTTGACTAATGGAAATGCTCCATGTAAACATGGTTGATTTTCATTACCTCATATTGCCACATGGATTAAAATATTTACACAATGGGAATCCATGAGTGTTTGGAGATCTGGATCGAGTAGTGGACATGGGGAGGTTGGATAACTAAATGGTATCCCATGCATGAAACAACATTTTGTGTTTTCAAATGCCCAAAAATTTGAAATTGCAAGGGTCCAGTGATTGTTGTTAATCATTTAGAAGGGTTCACCTAGTGGGGGGATGGGGGAAGGGATATAAAGGGATCTCAATTTAACTTTGCCTAGTGGGACCAAGGTGTGTAATCTTAAGAAGTTGAAAATTGGTTCATGAAGTACATATTTTCATGTAAAAACCCTGAATGATATGTTTATGATGCGGTGTCACCAAAAAGAGAGGGACCAACCAACAACCAGACCCCTCTAGCTCTGCTTGCTTCTGACAGAGCGAACATCAGGTACACACACATCAAAGGAACAACATTAGCAAACATCACTGATCTAGATCAAACGAAAGATTCATTATTGGAGCACAACAGACTCGCCTGAACCTCTGCAGACACACTTCCTATTCAGAACTTCCAAGATAAAAATTCATAGTTCAGATTTCACATAAGGTCCTCGCCAACACAAACATCCACTTTCCCATAATGTTGATCAAGTGGTCTGACAACTATTCTGTCTACGATCAAGCTTCCCCCAAAAGCAAACCACTTGAGTTGCCTATCCTATGCATTTCCCAAGCCTTCCCAGTCTACAACCTCAATCCTCACTCACAATCTGACTCTCACCATACTCAGGAACTAGCCATTCTCTAGTCACCAACGCAGTGGAAGAAAAATCAGTAACTAGCACTCTCTTAAGATCATGCTCATTCTCCAAGGTCTCTCTCCTCTTCTCTGTTCCTTTCCTTCCTGTCTACTACTTCCTCTTTGTACAATTCTTGAACTGCCTAGCCTGTTCTACCTCTCCAAACTCTCTGGACCCGACCTCAATTGCCGCCGTCCTTTTCCAACTTCCAAGATCCCCCTTTCAACGTTTAACCGCCTGCTCTTTGAATTGTCGTCCTGCATTCCAACCGCCTCAAACCATCAATGCCAGCACCTCCTTTGCTATAATTCTGTGTTGTCATCTTCAAATGTGGTGAGCCTCCATGATCAAACCAGCGCAGCCGCCATGCAGCATCTTAGTGATGAGAAATAATGCGCCGCCAACCAAGCGATGGTGCAAACAAAATTAGGATCAGAATCAAAATAGCAACGTTGTTCGGTCACCCCATGTTCGGTTACAGCGGCACCAACTTCCAACATTAATGTTTTCAAGATCTAAAAAAAATGTCTTCCAAAACTATTTTCTAACGTTGAATTGAAAAAATAGTTGAACCAATGAAGATTAAAGTTGTTTGTGATCAAAGCTTGAAGCTTATGATGTGCAATGAAATGGACAATAACTTTCAATAATTTTCTTTTTAAACCCTATAAAAATTTGAAACAAAGACACACATAGTTATAATAAGGAGATAGAAATTAAAAAAATACATCGTTCGTGCGCACGATAATACCTCCAGGCCAACACTAGAAATTTACAAGATTATGATATTTACATCGAATTCACAACTAGATTCAACACCAAAAAATTATATCTAACCAAAATTGTTTTGCCAAACAATCTAAATGCCACATCCAACAACCAATATTCCAAATAAAAAATAATTTTAAGGACCACAAAGAAGGAGAAGATGATGCACCAATATTTCATTAACAAAAATGATTACATCATTTCAACACAATATTTCACCAAGAAAAAAATGACAACACCTACATTATCTCATTAAATAGAAAGAGAAAAAATTCAAAAGACCTTTGAACATAAGCAACCAACTATTCACAATAATGAATCAATTTCCAACAAAACAAAACAACCACAACTACTAGGGTTTGCCATCAAGAGAATTCCAATTGATAAATAAACAAAATTCACAACATAAAAAGTTACAATGGAAATAAAATAAAAGATAAAGAGAAAGAAATATGATTATTGATAAACATATTAACATCAAACAAATTCACACATGAAACTCGCATTATTTTATCGTTCAATCCATCAAAAGTGATTATTATCGAAATTTGCATAATAGAAGAAAATAGAGAAGAAATTTGCCAAGAAAAAAAATTAGAAAAAAAATTTCATTTGGATAAGGATTGAAATTAAGGAAATTGAAACGCTAAACAAGTGAAGTTCAAAAGCAAATGACCTTTGCAAAGCCAAATGAGTTCCTGTAAATATGAAATGAATAGATTTGATTCATATTTTGGCCTCCACCAAAAGGCCTCGGGAAATTGGGCATGTATAAATTTCCTTTTATTGAAAAGAAATCAAAATGCACAAGTGATGTGCAAGTGTGGGATGAAAGGATGTCCAATGATTTTTTTTATTTGGATGAAGATCTAATGAAAAGGATTAAATCGTCAAAAGGTGAAAAAAACAAAAGAGTAGGTGGTTGATGATGATCGTTTTTTTTCTTTAATGGTTAAGAATGTATTTTTTTACATATTTTGGTTTGTTGTAAGTTTATCTTTTATTTGCTTAATGATTAAGAATGTATTTTTGTATGTATTTTTGTTTGTTGCAAGTTTAGGGTGTTAAAGAAATGAATAGTGTTGCATTGTGTGTTTTAATTCATGGTGGTAGTCAAAATAATGTTTTATTTTGGTGCTTTTTATGCTCTTTGATGATGGTAAAATTTGATGCAAGGGTTTGGAGCTGAAATTAAATAAAGGAACACATTATTAAGGAGATAAAAAGATGATTTTCTTTGATAATGGTGAAGCTTGATGGAAAGGTTTTGTGGTGGAATTAAATGGAGGAGCATGCAATTAAAAAGATAAAAGGGACGGCTTTTTATAAACTAAGTACTTTGTTTTTCTGTAGGAGTTGTTAGACTTGAATATGAGTGTGGTATTTGTTTATTGTTTTTTTGAACCATTAAGGAAGAATGCCCCGATGTTTTAGTTTTGGTGGACTCTTGAATTTTTCTTTTGCACATTGTAGTCCATAAGTTTAAATCAAGTAGAATCACAACATGAATAAAATTGTGATACTTGATAGAAATGATGAAAAACCTTAGGGAACAAAAAGGTTGGTTTTTGGAAGGCATCAAAACTATTGGGTTATAAAAATTGGTTTGTGAAAAATTCATATTAAGGGACAATTCAAATTGTTGGGAACTCTAAGGAAATTGGGTTATGCATTACATGATAGGAGAAGTGAAAGAGTGTAATGGTGTTTAATGCTAATGTCAAACAATATCCCTATCTAAATATAGTTGTGAATTAGCTTGAGATTTCTTTGAGCACTGAAGGTACCATTGATCCTAAGAAAAAACCATAATAATCAATTGAAAGATGTACGAAGAAATTTATCTACCATATCAATTTCCTTTTCATGTTGTAGTTATGTATTTTAATTAATTAGGACTATTTGTTATTAAAAAAATTTATGTTGTAGGAATATATGTAGAAAGTAAAGTTGTTTGTTTGTTAAATAATGAAAGCTTTCTTCTTGAAAATAATTATCACCAACATAACCATGATTTATTGAAAGTAATGAAATAGTGAACTATTGTGAAATTGTTATGGCCTTTTTTTTTTCCACATAAGAACCTTGTCATGACAAATTCCACACTAATTATATTATCTTTAAAGATGTTAAATTTTTCCCCAAAAAAATCAAAGAACACAATTTTGTGAAGGAAATTAAATAATCATGTAACATATTCTTTATTTTAAAAAAAATGAAAACTTCAAAATAAAATAATCATTTCAAACCAAAATGTTGAACTTGCCATGATACTACACATTGAATTGAATTCTAAATGAAAACTCTTGTTCATTCAATATAACTAAGAAAATAAATTCAAACCACCCAATCCAACAATATCTCATTGGCTTGGAAAATAATTTTCCATACCTATACAAAAGCCTATTATATTGAACATCGAAAAGATTGGTCGTTCTGTACCATTTTCATTGGTCCTCTAATATTATCCCAAACTTACCGAACCTTCCTATTTCACATTTTATCAATAGTTCACTCAAGAAAATAACTTTAGACCCCCAAATATAGCAAATTCAGTCAACAAATAACATTTTTTCTTCACACTTGCACACAAGCCTATTCATCACCTTCAATATATTATCAAAAAACATTATAATGATGTTTATATGTAAAATATCACTTCGATTTCACCTTTAGGTTTCACCTAATAGAAAAACAATAAATGGTTCATCAAGTAATAGCTTTGGTTAGTGATCAAACCAATTTTAGCGAATTACCCATTTTTAAAGAACTTGCAATTGCCATTTTATTCTATTTTCAATTTGATCAAACCGTCAAATAATGGTTTGAATGTTTTTTTGGGAATGTGTTGGAACCTCTAAGGTTTTTAGTTAATTTTTATAAATAGGGAAATTTTTGGGTATATAATTTTATTTATTCAAATTGGAGGTGGTTTAATTATGATTAAGGTCTAGGGTCATTAATTAAAATGACTGAGAATATTTTAAAAGAATTGTTAATTTCATTAAAAAATGTAATCATGCGATATTATTTATTATTGTCATTTTACATTGTAAGCTACAAAAGATTAATTGAATTATGTCACAACTTTAGTTTTTGGGCTTGTAATAAAAAATAAAGACACAAAATACAATGTGGGTTAGGAAAATGTTCTAGAACTCACACACATTCTCACAAGTGTGGAAGAGTGGAAAGGAGGAGAGTGGAAAGGAGGTGAGTTCCAAGCACTTCCAAATGAGATTTGGTAGTGTTCCAGAGAGGAAGGAAGGAAGAAGACCAGCTGCAACATCAGTGGCTGGAAGCATCCGGAAGTTTGCTGTGGGAATACCAGCTATCTGTGTGTGCAACCCACCAAGAAAAATCCATGCAGACCAGTCACATTTCTACCATATGGAACATCACACTGGCAGAGAAATACCAGTTCTTCTTTAGGCCAGAAAGCATGCCCCTAACATGATGTCATAACATGATACAGCAGAGCTGCAGAAGTGAGGCAGTAAACACTTGAGGCTTCTATGCAAGAGATTCAGTACCTGACATGCTCTGAGAACACAAGACCGTGCTTGATCAGAAGTGTAGACCACAAGCTTAGTCAATGCTTCTGCCTCTGACATACCCTGAGAAGTACAAACTTTTTTCAAAGCACACTTGCGTGCTGCTAACATTGCTACCAAAACTGCCTCACTAGAGGTGCCTTGAAATACACCCCCTGCAATTCAAGATTTAAGAGCTCTTAGGGGAAAATAACCACAAAATTGGCTGGAGAATCTACCTCATGGCCCCACAAACCGCAGGAGAAAAATGAAGAGAATCTGCAGGTACTGGATACTGTTGTATGACATTGAAATCCACTGAAGTATACAAATGGTGCATGTGGAATTACCAGATGAAAGAAATTCCTCTGGGAGATGCAGGAGTTTTCCAAGCCAGTCCAATACAATTATTTCCAGTTCATTCACCACTGGGGATGTGATCCAATTCATGCAATCAGTTTGGCACAAATCCTAGCCACCCTAGGAGAGTGATGGCCCTTCCTAGGGGCCCATTATACTGCACACTAATTGAAGTCATAGGTCAAAATCAATCTTGTCATAAAAGTCATCATCATGTGTCATACAAATTGCATGTCCCATATGTCATAGTGATATGTTCATATGATGAAAACATGTCAAAATTAGGCAACATCACAATCATATTTCATATCTAATATATCATAATCACGTCATATATCATAATCATAGTTGTATATCATATGTCATTGACATTCAGGTCTAGAATGTCCTTAAGCTCCTAGATATCATAAACTAAGGTAGAATTGCATCATATCCACTAGATCATAACTTAATGTGGTGTACAAGTTGGGGAATTCAAATCATTAGGAAATTGAAAAAGTTGTGAATCAGACACCCGTTCATATTTGCAGCTTCTTGAACTTCCGGCGATAAGGAAATGCATGCAGAATGCACTTGCAAGCTTGTCCCACGTGTTCACCAAAAGCTGGTGAGGTCCAGGTTCTTTTTCAATCTTCAGCCTGCATTTCCCAGATGTTGGATTTTAGTCATTGATCATGTGCAGCATGTAAATCCTAATTCCAGCATGCTAGAGTTTGTAAACAACTTTTGAAAAAATCGCTTTGTTATTTATGGCCTTACAACATCTAATCTCACTCCATGACCCATGAGTGCATTACACTCCATGAGGTCCCTAGTCAGCCTGGCAGAATGGGTCACAGTTCATAACATCCCTCCTGCCACTCGGAGTGGGAGATTTTTTCAAAATTCATTTACATGGGGTAAAGAACCCCATCTTGGGGCCTCACAAGTATAAGGGCATTGGTGAAGCCCCTTTATGGGCTTCTTTACCCTACTTTACCCTGCACAGAAAAGATTGACAGCAGATTGAATTTCATGAAATGCTGACAGAGAAGTTATCCTGAATTCTGAATGGGATTTTCTAACCAGATCTAATCTCAACTCCAAATCATTCAAGGTAAGGCCTTGGTGGTAAAAGGCCATACAGAAGCTCCAAGGCTTGCTACGAGTCAGTGATGTGTGTACCTGTGTCCTTGAGAGCAACTGGCCTCACTCCACTGCCACTATGGAGGCAATTTGCACTTTAGAAACACTTGAAACATCCATTCTTTTGTGTCATTCCATAACAAGATCAAGGTGCAACTATGTAGTGCAGAATAAAATAGAACCAACTTGAGATTAAAATGTGAGCATAGAATTTGAGCTGTGTCAAAATTAATGGCTGGCTCATTAGTGCATTTACTACTAAATGTGTGATCAAGTCATCTTCATCTTGCTGAAAGTTTTCGTCATGTTGGAGTAAAAAGCATATGTTGTCAGCAACTACAAGCAAAACAAAAAGGAACAGGGCCTAGGACTCCTGAGGAGGATTGATGGAAAGAGCTTCAGCCTCAGCTTGGGCCATTGGGTCAGTGGGTTCATCATCAACTGCCTCAGTTTCTCCATCACGAGCCTCTATTAACTTTTTTCTATCTTCTGCCTCTGCAGCTTCTATGGTAGCCTGGTGTTCAGCTTGCAGGCGCTGAAGGCCCTCTTCTTGCTGCTGTCGCTCAAACCATGTGTCTGCATCTGCCCACACTGCAAAAGACATAGAGGAGAACCACAAAAAATTAGACAAAATTGCTCATTGGACACAAAATCACAGAGCAGATAAAAGAGACCACTTGTAAGCATTGATCAAAATAGCTTCTCTCCTTTCTACTTTGCCTTTTTGTCTCATTCAACATGCTGCCCTATCCCCTTAAATCTATTGGGCACTCACATGATTACTTTCACATTGCCAATAAAACTTCCTGAAGTATCAAATCCCAACTTTCTGCAGGTACATAAAGTGTGGAGCTTTATTTCTAGATAGTCCATCCTGACGAGGACAAAGCAGGATGGACCTCCTTTGTTGTGAAGATGGTAAGTTGCTGTTGTGCTCTTACAAACAATTCTTTTGACAAATTTGACAAGATATAGATGCTCTACTCTTGGGCTCATTTTACCTTCTCAAAAGAACTCCATCTAAAAAATAGGAGAAAATCAGCTAGCAAAATTTGATAGCAGAAGATATGAGAACCACAAAAGAAATCAAAGGATTGCATACCTGGTTGTGAGGCCCAGCCCTGCTCGCCACCTTTGATTTTGATTGGTTGTGCATAGTTGACAGTTAGAACACGACCATAGAGCTCTGCATTGTGCATGTTATCCATGGCTGCTGCTGCATCTTCTTTATCAAGATACGTCACAAATGCAAATCCACGATGCTTTTGAGTGGACTGATCTAAAGGCATACTCACATCTTTGATATCTCCAAATGGAATGAAGGCCGCATGCAGTACCCCTTCTGTTACATTTTCTTCCAACCCACCTGTTACAGCAAAATTGCTTCAAATTGGTAACCCTCTAAATTTGCAAAAGCTCACTGATATCCTCCTTGAAAATGCAATAAGGCTTAGTAATGGAGGTGACTGCTGCATGGATTCATGTAAAATTGTAAATATGGAAAAGAAACAGCTGTAAACTTTCATACTAAATGACTGATTAGAATGTTGTCTTAGTCTTCCTCTGATGTGTTTTTACACAGTCAGAGCTTCAACAAGTGAGGGGTGTCCCATACACCTCTCTTGTTTGTGTCTTATAATGCCTTCTTGTATTAACTCTATCAGCAGGGGAAAACCTCGTCAAGAGAAAGGGAGAAAGACAGACAGACAGAAAAAAGAGTATACAGAAGCTGTGGGAATCGACAGTACATCATCCAGAATGGAATGCTAGGAAAAAGATGAAAGACTCACCGACATAGAGAGTCGTCTTTGGATTAGTACCCATAATGACGGGTTTTTCTAACTCAAGAATGAGCACCACCACGGCGAAAAAAGTCCTCTGAACCCCAAAAGTCTCTTGGACTGCAGAACACAAGAGTGAAAATGCAAGCGACAGCAACAGAAGAAGACAACGTGCGAATTTAGGGTTGGATCCGAAACCCTAGTTCGAGGATCTGCAGATACGTATGCACCCCACAAAATCCTCTGCGCCACAAAACTCTCTTGTACTCCAAAAGCACAACAGTGAATGCAAGCGGCAGCAAGAGAAGAAATCACTCTGTACAACGTTAGGGTTGGATCCGAAACCCTAGTTCCAGGATCTGCACAGGTTTTGTACTAGTCTGGATTTCTAGGCACACAGTGTGTGTTGGGGGAGATAGCTTGTTTCCTACTGAAATCAGGACACGAGCTTGAAACGGAACTCGATGTTATTTGTCCACCTGTGAAAGCTGGTACTAGGTTTCAATCCACCACTGTTCGTATGCTACACCTTTGTCTGAGAATAGGATATTGAGAAGAAGCTCTGAAGACAGAGAAAAATCGAGGACACTAACAGCTTGGATACTGGTGTAAGCAGCAGATCAGTTCTCGCCCGCAGATCAAATCTCCTCTCCTTTCCTGCCATATCCGATGCATTCCCAAGCTCCTCGCGCACTCGTGAACTGTATATCACAGCGGGAGAGGATCTGAACCCTAATCGTTAAACCCTAAACCTTAGTCCTTAAACCCTACACCCTAACCTGATAGGGGGAAAACTAAACCCTAGTTTCTCTTATTAAAGGTGTCCATTTGTTTTGTTTCATTTTTTAGTTTTTTTAAAATTGTAGGAAGTTTTTAATTTCATGAGTTCATATTTGCAATGCCAATTGCACAAATCAATATTTATTTTTCTTCACTTGTTGGAAATGATGTGCCAAACTTGTATATTTCCTTACCCTTTACTTAAATAAATTTGCAAAGCCTTTATACCTTTACTTGGCTGATATATAATAGATTTGATATTTTCCCTTACTTGGCTGATATATTAAATCAAATATGCCCCACCCAATATGGGCTCAAATAAGAAGGTTCATTAAACAAATTTGAAAATGTAAAAACTAATGAGGTACTTGTCTATACACATATTGGTTGGATTTAAAAAAAAATTATCACCTTCCCTACTACCAAAATCTTTCAAAAGTTAAATCAAGGCACCAATGAAGAAATAAAAAATTTAAGGGCAATAGGTTTGGTTAAGGTAAAGGAACCATAATATGACTTGCTATGAATTTTAATTGAGAAAAATTAAGTTTATGGACATTATTCATGTATGGATGGACAACCCAAAAGAAAATAAAAATGTAAGTCTCTAAACTTATAAAAAGCAATGTAGACTTGCTAAACTTTATTGATAAAGGCACCATTCCAAGAGGAAGTGAAAGTACAAAGTGAGAGGACCTAAGTCTAAGTTGAATTGTTACTACTTAGATGTTAAAGACAAGAGATTCAAAATGGAAATCCTAACTAAAGTACCAACTACTTGTAATTACTCATCAAAATGGGAGTGGGTTTGGAATGGGTATTTAAGTCCATTTAATAAACCATTGCACAATAAGGGCATCTCATGTACAAAATAAATTTGTTAGAGACTCCTAGTATCTTGAAATCATGTTTTAACTGATAATCTTCCTTTGGTTTGAATCATTTTTCATGTGTGATTCCATGCACATTTGGTTACATTAGAATGTGTAACTTTCTTAAAGGCAAAGCCTTAAGATAATACACTAATTTTAAAATCGACTAAAATTTATTATTGTTGAAAATTCTAGTGATGGTATAACCAAAATTAGTTTATGCAAAGCCAGGTATAGGGTTCATTAGTGGTTGTCACCATGACAATTATGAACATCATCCATTTAATAATTGTGAAAACATTTCGTTGGGGAGGGTTCATTTAGGCTTTGGAATTTCATAAGGTTTACCTCCCGTCTCTTTAGTTGATATGCTTCGTGCAGCTGGTGGAGGGTTCAGTTCTTAGTGGTTCCCTTTCCTCCTCGTGGCCCACCTCTTTTGGGCTGTTTGCTTGCCTGGACTTTGGTCCTTGCCCCTGGTTCCTTTTTCTCTCCCTTTTCTGGGTGCTTTCTTTTTATGAAGTTTGACAGGATTTCATCACATTTGAGTTTTCATACTCAATATATGAATTTGAATCCAATTCAAATTCAATTGAGTTGCATTCAGTTCAAGTTACATTATGCAAATTCATTCAACATTAAATCATTCAACCAGAAGTTAATTTCTACAAAATTAACTCCTTTTCATCAATTCATCACCACTGGTATTGCATCGTAGTGTGGCACAGTGCAAGCCCAAATAGGTAGTCTAATAACAAATCCCTAATGATTTTATCAGTTCCTATTAGGCTTTGACTGTTCTTGGTTTTCCAATGGGCACAACCTGGTACATCATAACCTTAGCACACCACCTCCTATAAAATGCAACTGAAGAGCTCTGAGCTACAATAATTATCTCTCTTCAGTTATAGCATCACATAATTTAGTGAGAAGCAAAATAAAGAAACTAGCCATGAAATCTGATCTGGAGCACCAAACAACTCAGATTGCCAGCTTCAAAATCCCCATATCCTGTTTCTCAAGGGTGTAGAGTAGCCAAGAAAAGGACACCCCAGCCACAATTTAATGGGCTGGCATATACAGGGAAGAATAGCCTATAACAGCAAAGCAACAAGTGTGAAGAATTACCTATATGCGGTCACAGAAAGCCAACATGAGAATTTGACTTAGAAAAGTATCACCATTCCTTTCCTCTCAAGTTGCTATCTCCCTCAGTAGACAGATCCCAGCAAACTAGAGGTATTTACTTGTAGAAGGGTATGAGCCCTAGAGCCACAAAAGCATAATAATGTGACATTTGTATGCTAAAAGAGATAAACTTCATGCCAATGCTTTTGTAGATGTTGGTCTCTCCCATGAGGTTTCAGATGTTGTCAAATTCCCATAGTAGACTTCCGCTGACTCACTGTCCCAATATGCCTGCAACAACATCCCACAAGTCAATTGAAACCATTTTCATGAACCATGAGTCACTTTCCAAACAGGCCAGGGCCAAGAACGACACTTCCATATCCAAGGGATGTAAATGAAAAAGGGCAATGTGATTGCAGAGTCCATTGCACTGCTTGGTGCAAGACATTGCCCCATGAACCCAGTTCACATTGTATCAAATTGTGACAGAGACCAGTTTCCCTTGTCAACAGTACCTGCCAGCCAGAAGGAAGATCCTTTGAAAGCTCCTTAAGATCAGGTCTCTTTTGCATTTCACCATTGGCAACACCTGCAACTACAGCTGCTGTTGGTTTTGTTGATGCACCTGCATCTTTATCTGCTTTACTGTCTGCTTTAGATTCAGCTTTGTTCTCGGCTTTCTTTGCGCGTTTGACTCGCTCTCTCCTGCATAGAGACAAGCCCCCAGGTATGACAGTCGTATTTAGCCAATCACTTCACATTGACTAGTGCCACACAGCGTCTGAAGTAGCATTCAGCAAATCAATTCAGATAGAGGAAGCCAAGAAGTGACACTGTCCAAGTCCCTTCACTCTTGTAAGGAGGCTAACAATGGTTACAATTTATCTACCAGAAAGTAATGTCCAGTAGAGACAAACCAGTCCAAAGTGCCCAGTGGTTGGAAGTTCGCATTCTCAAGAGCTCCACCACTAGCCAACTGTTGACTTCGCCACTCCTGCATTCAATTAGTATATAAGCCTTCTGATTTGTCTGATAAAATTGCCATGAGAGACAAACCACTCAGGAAAAACCTAATCCTAACCTCAACTTCCTTCTGTCGCTTTTTCTCAATAGCCTCCAGATCAAACAATGCTTTGTCCTCATCCTCCTCACTAGAATGTAGCTCCTCTTTTGCTGCCAGCCACTGCAATATACCATGACAAAATAGGAAATTCACTTCTCATGCATCATATGGGATCTGTCCAAATCTGGTCTTCAAAGAAACAAAATGGCAATGTTGGAAACAAACCCACATGAAACAAATTCCAAATTTTCCCCTGCCAGGAATATGAGAAGTTCACATGCAACAGTACAATCAATGTGCACCATGCACACATTGGCCTTCCAACAGCTACAAACCTTATTAACCATGGATGACACCTTCTTATTTGCCTTCAGTGATGCTGCAACTGTCGTGCTATGAGAACGTTTCTTTCCTCGTACTACTGTATTGCAATATGAGAAGCACAGGCATGAAACCATGAGAGATGCACAAATCCATGCCAAACAAGAGAGCAGCAACAATCTCAAGACTGAACCAGCCAATATAAAACCTGCTAATGGAACAGCCAGCCCCCCAGACCTAATTTGGATTGGTTACGTTTCTGCCTGCCATCAAAGATGTTCACATGAATAGTGAAAAAAAATGAGAACCTCCTGTAAGATCCAACACAGGTTGCAATTGACCACCTCACAATTGCATAGATTCAAGAAAAGAAAGGTGGTGCACTGGCAAAGGAGGGTAACCATCCTTAAACAGATGCACAAGACCAACATATTCATGGACGCACCTTTCCCAGTCTTCTTTGCAGCATTGTCAGCTATTGTGGTGCTTGCCAAAGCTAATGCAGGAGCAGCATCACTGGCAGGAGGTGCAGTAAGATGATGCGTATTCTCCAGCTCATTGTATTTAACCAGCAATTGTGCACTATCAGAATAATAAGTTCCAGCAACTGATTTGTCACCTTGGACAGTCTGAGTGGTTGATTCATCCCCAAACTGTGAATATAAACTTGGTGCAGCAACCATGTATTCAGAGCCAAACACAGGAAGTGATGAGGGAGGAGAGGGCGGAGGAGAGGCCAATGTAAAATGGCCAGCCTCTGGTGATGGTGGTAAAGGAGGAGGCTCTTCTGGTAAAGGTGGGGGTGCTGCTTCAGATTCTGGTGGAGGGGGAGGGTCCCATGCATCATCAGGAGGAGGAGGAGGAGGAGGTTGCCACAGATCTGATGTTGAATATAAGGGAGTTGCAACTGGAAACAAAGGCAGGGCAGCCACAGGAGGATGTGTGACAGGTGCTGGCAGGATTGGCGGGATTACAGGTGGAATGTAGGAGACAGCTGAAGGCAAAGGATAACTGTAAGGGTTGTAAGTCTTCTGAGGATGTATAAGAGATGATGTTGGTTGAACCTGTAATACGGGCGCCACTGTAGGGGCTTGGAAAGAAATGACATCATCCATGTCCATATCTACTTCCATATCAACATCCATATCTGTGTCCAGCTCAGTAGCACCTGGAACCTTTTCAGGTACAACCTCACCATTGGAAAGCTCAATCTTGGGTGTTGGGTTTACAGGTGGAGATACTTCCAGCCCCAGTTGTTCATTCAAGTTGTCAGTAGTACCTTCACCTTGTTCTGAAATTCTATCCTCCTTTGTGTCCACAGAAGTTGGCAATCTGACAGCTGTTACTGGTGGGCGCAGAGCTCGAAAACCATGAGTTTTCTTCACAGGAAGAGTCCCTTTGGAACCTTCTTGCAATGAGTCACTGATAGGTCTGTCCATAGCCACTTCCTGTGGCCTCTGTGCCTTAGCATCCGCTGATGCAGCAGCTTCTTCTCTAGACAATTCTGACTCTATCCTTCTCAGTTGAGAGCCTGTATGGACCCAGAAAAAATCCGTGGAGTTGTTGCATTCCTCTGCCATTGCTTTGCAATCTGATAATCTTACTTCTGCCTCAATAGCTAGGCGCACCCGCAGAGGTACTAGTTGTAGGGCATCCCTGCAAACAGAAAAAGGGTATTAGGGTAGGTGGTGAGTAGTCACATGACTTGTCAAACAGTGGGAACAACCCAAGACTGTAGATCTCTAGTGCTTGGGAAAGTTCATATTGTATGTTCTTAAGTGGGCGAGACAAACAGAAATGTTACAGTGCACACGATAGGTGTCAATTATTTCCCAACAGGAGTTTGGATGTAGCAGATCGAACAGACTACAACTGAGATTGCATAGAGCGTGATTATCCTACCCTGCCAGGACCTTGGTCCGCTGTGCCAATCTCTCCCCCAATTCTACAGAGAGGGTCACATCTGTTAGAACTGGCTCTTCTACATGATTAAGGGGTCCTGCAATTTCACCACAAGTTATCAATAACAACACAGCAAAAAATAAATTCAGAGCGCATTGCAGAGTATCATCGTAACCATGACCGTATCCCCATACATATACATGGACGCTTCAAATAATCAAACTTTTCACAACTGTTATGAAACTTTCCATAACTTGACAAGTCATGGTGTTAACAAGCAGATCAAATAAGCAAAGCAAAACAAAACCATAAAAATACAAATGCCTTACTGGGAATTGAATACACCTATCAAGTCAATCTGTGAAACATACCTGGCTTTTCAGAACTGCCTGCCAGATTCTGGTCCAGAGTGGCTGCTGGACTCTGCAACACTGCCACCGAAACCTCTGCTCTGTCATAAGATTCATTCATCACATCCTCATCTGCTTCACAGCTGTTAGGTTCGGGGGATGTGGTGAGATTGTTGTCATTTTGAACCTGATCTGCACCATTTTCACCATTGCCAAAAGCATTGGCAATCCCAGATTCTTGATCTTTATTTGAATCATTCTGAATATCAATATGAGAGTCTGAAATTGGAATTGCCACTGGCCGCTCCAAGACACTTAAAAGGGCATTCACAGGTCCATCATGTTCACAATCTACCTTGGACCCAATTTCTGACTCAATAGATGAAACAGAACTGCAGACTTTTCCAACATGCTGCTTCTCTAGCAGTTGTTCCTTGTCTAACTCTTTGGAGGTCTCAACTTCTCTGGCTTTCATTAGTGCCTCATGCTGTTGAAGAGCAATAGGTTTCTCCCATGTGGTTTCACCAGTAAGCTTGTTCCAATAGTAGTACTCTCCAGTCTCCTCAAGCAAGATGGCTTGCCAATCACACACCGCATCACAGCCATGATCTGCAACTGTTCCAATAAACCTGGATGCCAACTGTGGCCCCTGCTTTCCCAATTCTAACATTCCTGGCCTGCTTTGAAGAGATTCTGTGTTCTCAGATATGTCCCCATTCTGAGTGGAGATTTTACCATCTTCTTTTAGGACTTCTGTCAGGGTAAGAGAAGCTGTTGATTTGTCCCATGGCACATCCAATACACTCTCACCTGTAGTGTTCTCATCCCCCAACATATTTGTTGTTTCCAAATCTGCAAGAAAGCTTGCCACCTTCACAATCAAAGTCACAGTCATCAGTGACATAAACACAGCAACACTCTTACATTTGCATCAAGATAGCAACATCCAGTCCTGAATTCAAGCAACCAATTTTTCAAGTCAAAGATGAAAATGAAAAACTTTTGCACTTGCCATGTACTGACAATTTCAAAATACCTAGTGGTTAATAGATGGCTGATGTCAACTAAGCACCATGTTTACCCATAATCCCCCAACAACAAACTGAATAATTTGAGGTTGCCATCCAATTGTAAACAGCAAACCAGGATGACTTTGTGGGGAACAAGCAAGAAATTACCTGTTCATCCACATGCTCTGAGACATTGGCATTGTTGAGACTTAAGACCTTTGTCCCATTCACAGCCGGTGGTGTACTGTCTTCATCACCATCATCATCACTATACTGTCCAAGTAAGGACAAGGGATTTTCCTGCACATGCACTGCAAAGCAACACCCCAATGAGCAAGAACTGATAATACCCTTACTTCTTTGTCAACTTTGAAACTCAGACTGCGAGCTTCAGCCTTAAGACCTTTACTTTGGATTCCCATTCTTACTGCCGACCGTGATGAATAGTAGTTTTGGTCAAAAGGTTAAAGGCCTTAACAGGCACCTTGCCTTGAGACCTCTGAGACATATCATTGGAGTCAAGACATCAGGGACACCATAACAAGAGAAGGGGTTGGGTTCACAAACCAAACAAGCTAGAATCATACGAACCGAGTCCTGCCGGTCTGCAACTCTCCACCCGCGCTGGTTCATGGCACGTAGAGCCCAGCTGGCCCCAAACT